>OKSF01000024.1_pt1 | contig 130079 bp, 128 predicted proteins | sample 1606061 | NCBI WGS metagenome assembly OKSF01 (sample SAMEA3541567, study PRJEB24748) | human gut metagenome | biome: human gut; feature: human-associated habitat; material: faeces | place: China | collected 2012
TTGTATTTACAAGGGTTGCGGCACTTATTTGACTAAACAACTGTCAAAGATGGGATTATAGCACCTGTTTTTCGTAAATGCAAGGGTTTTCCGGAACTCTTCGTTCTTTTCTTCATAAAATATGGTATAAAAACAGGGAGGACCGGCCATGGAACCTTTCTTACGCGTCTGTGACATCAGCTATGCTTATCACTCTCCGCTGGGTGCGACCCCTGCGCTTTCCGGCATCTCTTTTACCGTAAACAAGGGCGAATTTCTTGCCATTGTCGGCCCGTCCGGCTGCGGCAAGTCAACCCTGCTTTCCCTTCTCGCCGGCCTTTTGACTCCGGAAGAAGGTTCTGTCTATATAGGTGACGCTCCGCTCAAGGAAGCTCAGGCAGGGATCGGTTACATGCTCCAGCGGGATCATCTGTTTGAATGGCGTACGATCCGTGAAAATGCTGCCCTTGGTCTGGAGATCCGGCACCGGAAAACAAAGGCCGCCATGAAAACACTTGATGAAATGCTGGAAAATTACGGACTGGCTGAATTCGCGGACGCTCATCCCTCCGAACTTTCCGGCGGTATGCGACAGCGTGCTGCCCTGATCCGCACACTCATCTTAAAACCGGACCTGCTGCTTTTGGATGAGCCCTTCTCTGCTCTGGATTACCAGACCAGGCTCACCGTGTGCGATGACATTGCCACGATCATCAGGGAAACAAAAAAGACCGCCATCCTGATCACCCATGACCTTGCAGAAGCCATCAGCACCGCTGACCGTGTGCTGATTCTTTCTGCAAGACCCGGACAGGTAAAGGCAGAGATTTCCCTCACCTTTGCTCCTCAGTATGACAGTCCCTTAAAGCGCAGAAATGCGCCGGAATTTACCGGTTATTTTCAAAATGTATGGAGGGCGCTTTCCAGTAGATAATGCCGTCCCGCTCAGATCTCTCGACAAAGCCCTCCCCCATCATATATTCCATACAGGAAAAGGTCTTGGCCCAGATATAGGTACAGGAGGCAAAATGCGCGTAATCCGGCGGTCCCTGGCTCCGTCCATAAGTCCGTACACCAATATCCCGCGTGGTCAGCGCCGTTCCCGCTTCCTCCAGAACATGCTTCATGATCTCGCATTTTTCCAGATACCCCAGAATAATGCGGTTTACTTCTTTTTCAACATTCCTAATCTCCCCATAATGACAGGGCAGAAAATAACAGTCTTTGTAATTATGCTTCAGATCTCCAAGGGAATCCAGATAGCATTTCAGCATACCGAGATCTGTCTCCTGTGTTCCTACAATCGGGACAATTGTGGTCATGAGCTGATCTCCCACAAACATAAGCTTCTTCTCCGGCTCGTACAGACCACACTGTCCGAAGGTATGTCCCTTTAACAGCTTCACCTCAAAATGGTATCCGCCATACGAAAGGATATCTCCCGGGTGGATCGGAATAAAGGAAAGCTCCAGCGGACTCTTCTCGGATGCGTAAGCTTTTGTCGTATATTCCATGAAGGTATCATATACCTCCGGTGTTTCCTCTTTGGTTACCCCGACGATCCGCAGATTTTCAATCCGGGCACGCTCATCTGCCAGATAGCTGTGCAGCAGATCCACCCGCTTTCTTGTCTCATCCGGATTCATAAATGCCCTGGCTCCAAGCTCCTGCAGCTTCGGTACCAGGCCTGTATGATCCGGATGCTCATGGGTAATAAAAATATCCAGCTTTCTGCAATCAATCCCCAGCGCATCGATCATGCCCTTTAAGATGGTCCAGTCCCGTTCAGTATTGTTCGATGTATCGACCATCAGACTCCGCTCTTCTCCCCGAATGATATAAAGATTGCGGGGGCTCATATGGCGGTTCTCATATGAAATTGTCTCCAGAAATATATGCTTCTTGATTTCCCTCATGCTTCAGTCTCCTATGTGCTGACACTCACCTTTATTCTAGGCAGTTTTTCTGAAATTGTCAAACCCCGTTTCGCCCTGTTTCTGATATTTTATTAACACTTTTTATGCGTTCTTCTGGAATTTTTCCTGTTCATCCTGTATAATGGAATGTATGATGGCAAAGGAGAAAGGTTATGAATTTACAACAGCTTTATTACTTTCGAAAACTGGCTGAAGTTCAGCATTATACCAAAGCAGCCAAAGCACTTTATATCACGCAGCCGAGCCTGAGCGATTCCATTGCTTCCCTGGAGCATGAACTTTCCGTTTCCTTATTCCAGAAAAAGGGCCGCGGAGTCCAGCTTACCAAATACGGTCAGGAATTCTATGAGTACGTGAACCAGGCACTGGGGATCCTGGAACACGGCATTGCCATTATGAAAGAAAAATCCGATTTGGTGACCGGAACCATTGATGTAGGCTGTATTCCCACCCTACTGGGGGATTTTCTTCCGAATGCGCTGGATCTGTACAACGAAAAGCATCCGCAGGTCAGCTTTAATATTTTTCATGAAAAGTCCATTCCGGTGGCAGAGGGAGTCTCCACCGGTAACTATGATATCGGCTTCTGTTCCATGGTAGAAAACAAGTCGGATCTTGTCTTTGTTCCTATCACCTTCCAGGAACTGATCGTTATTGTGCGAAATAACCATCCGCTGGCATCGCACGATTCCATCCAGCTCTCCGATCTGCAAGACTATACCCTGTCCACCTACCGGGACACGATTCCCATTGGCAAAACCATCCGGAAAATTTTGAAAGACAAAGGTCTGGAAGCCGCTTATTCCTATGACGATGAAATCTCTATTGCCGGGCGCATCAACCGTTCCTCCAAGGTGGCCATTGTTGCGAACACTCCGTTTTTGAAACAGTTTGACAATCTAAAAAAAATCCATTTGACGGACGTTCCTCTGGGCACCCGCATGATCTATATGGTCTACAGCAAAAAAAATTTTATTACGGCAACCGTGGAATCGTTCGCAAACTTTATCGTAGCGCACTGCCTTGACTTGCCTCCGGAATCTTAAAATATCGGGATTTTTATACAGAATTGTATGGAATATTCACAAGGGGATTTACGGCTTCTTTTTATGGGAACGACATAAAAGAAGCCGTATCTTCTATAAGAAAAAACCTGAAAAATGTCTTATGACACCTTCCGATTTTAGTATAAAACAGTTTTATCCTATATTCAAATCAATTATTTTTATGTTATAATAGATTTTGTCTATCATACATCATCACATAGTTTAAGAAAGGCAGTCCACCCATGAACCTGACTCATCTGCGTTATTTTGCAGAACTGGCACACACGCACCACTATACACGCGCCGCACAGAATCTGTGTATTACCCAGCCCAGCCTCAGTCATGCTATCTTTAAAATGGAAGAAGAACTCGGTGTTCCATTATTTGAGAAAAACGGAAAAAATACCGTGCTGACTGTGTTCGGAGAACAATTTCTGCGCAGTGTTGAAAATTCCTTAAAAACACTGGATGATGGCATTGATTTTCTTCAGCGCACTGCCCGCGGCGAAGGGGTGATCCGTCTCGGTCTTGTGCGTCCTCTGGGTGTGGATTTGATTCCTTCTCTGGCGCGCCATTTTCTCAGGCTACATCCTGACCGCGATATTCATTTTTCCTTTCAGACTGACGTGACCCAGAATCTGGTAAATGACTTAAATGCCCATCATTATGACCTGATCTTCTGTTCACACCCACAAAAAGAGAACGGATTGACATCCCAAACCGTACATCGGGAAAAGCTGGTGCTGATCGTACCCCAAAATCACGAATTGGCAAGATTTGACTCCGTAAACCTGGAGCAAACCCTGCCATATCCGTATGTTTATTTCTCCGAAGCATCCGGCATTCGCTATGAAGTTGATAAAATGTTCCAGGCATTGGGAAAACGCCCTCATATCGCTTATGAGATTGTAGAGGACCAGGTCACGGCCGGTCTTGTAGCCCACGGCTTCGGCATTGCCATTGTCCCGGAAATGGAACTGCTCTCCAGCCTGAATGTTAAAGTGATCGAAATCCTTCATCCAATCGTAAAGCGCAACATTTATATGATAAGCAGCAATCAGTTTTATATGCCGCCGGTTGTCCGGAATTTCCATGATTTTGTATTGGAAACCGTATCGCAGAACCTTTAACTTTTAAAAAATAATTCCAACGGTCGCCATCATTGTAATAATGAAGCCTGCAATCACACATGGAATCGTAGACCCCAGCACAATATGCTTATAGCTTTCCGCCAGCGTACATTCACAGACAGAAGTTTCCATAACTACCGGTGAAGCATTCGGAAGTTTGTTCAGAGTAATACCAGCCTCTACCACAATTCTGTGGAGGGCATTGATATTCGCGCCAGCTGCAAGGAACTGTTTTCCGAAGCTCTCCAAAAACAGGGTTTCCGCTGTAATCGCAGAACCAGTCATAGCTCCACAGATCATGGTTCCAAGCCAGGTCTTTAAGTAAATCGGAAGTGTAATATTTAATACAAACTCCTGTACAGCATGGAAAGCCGGTGCCTGGGTCAGGACCTTGGAAAGACCAATGACTGCGGCTACCGTCAGCATTGTGCTTAATCCTGACATTGCCCCACCTTTCAGAGATCCCTTCAGGTTTTTGATTTTTTTAAACTGTGTCACAATAATCACAAGAACGCCGGTCAAAAGCGCGCAGCTCAAGCTGGTTGACGTTCCCATACCGGAAGTTACCACTACCACTGCCAGTACCAGGATAAACGGCAAAAGAGACATAAAGAGACCAGGAAGCTCGTTATCCCCCATGACGCTCTTTTCTGTTTTGTACAGTGCCATCAGTTCTGCTTCCGACATTTTTTCCATGCTCTTCATTTGCGCATAGTTGAAATATATTACATACCAGGTGCAGGTGATTACTGAGAAAATCACCGCCAGGACCGGAGCTACACCAAGTGAAGTGCCAAGGAAATTACTCGGGATTACATTACAGATATCCATGGAAAACGCAAATCCATTCGCATTCGCACCTCCCGCGATCATCAAAAACGGAAGCAGCCGGCGATCCATCTTATTTTCACGAAGCAGGCTGTCTGCGATCGGATAAAGAACAAATACCATAATATAGCCGTTAATACCCAGCAGTGTGATAAAGAATGTGCAGATCATAATGATCAGCCCCACTCTTTTGGCTCCAAGTGCAGCAGATAAAGATTTTGCGACCTTGGTAGCCAGCCCTGTCTGATTGACCAGTTCACCAAAAATGCCACCCAGAGCAAGGATTAAAAACCAGGAGCTGCAGAACGAGCCAGCTCCTTCTGAAAACGTTTTCAGTAAACCTTCCCAAAAATCAAGTCCGCTTGTTACAAGAATAATTGCAGCTGTTACTACCGATGCCGTAATCATATCAACACCTTTGACGATCATAACAATCAGCAGCGCGATCGCTATGATTAATCCAATAGCAGATAACATATCGATTCCCCCTCGTATTTCATCATCTTTCGTAACGTTTCTGTACCTTCACAGACACAGTAAAAAAACATTGAAAATGTCTCCGTTCCGCTTCGACCGGAGCTGTGTGCCGCTGGCACACAGCACCCTTCGACAATGGAATTTTTTCCTGTAATCCATGTTTGCATGCGGTCAGCACAGTGAATACGCAGACCGGCTGAACCATTACTATTTTTCTTTTGTCATGTGTGCATAATCTGCATCCGGCCACTTTCGGATGACATTGATAATGGTCGGTATGATCAGAGTAAACAACGTGATGATCGATGCAAATGTAAGTCCCTTCGATACCAGCGCAGTCAGTCCCATCTGGGACACTGCCCATGTAAACACAATATAAACCAGCGTTAATACTGCTCCCCGCTTGTTTCTCTTTGCCGCGGAAACTTCCGGGGCTTCCTGTTTTCTTTTCTGATACCAGTTTAAAATACGGTCATTGAAGCCTTGCGCGTAATTGATTGCCGTTGAAATGGTTGCAAAGAATATGGCCACAGTGATCAGCGTAAGAAGGATGGTCTTTATCGCTCCACTTCCAACGCCATTTTGTACAACAAGAATGGTATATACCGCACGTCCATTCGACCATCCTTCATAAACAGCCGAATAATTTGCAGCCAGATTGATCACATTCATTTCCAGAAATGCCCAGTTTGCAATCACAGACAGCACAACAGCCCATCTGAGTGTTTTTTTATTGGTAAAAAGCTGCGCATGATTAACATAGGCTCCAAAACCTGCCAGATTCTGTCCTGAAAAAATATACGCCCAGCAAAAAGCGACCAGAAGATACTTTAAAAAGCTTCCTGCACCTGCGGCAATATCGTTGTGAAGCTGTTGGGACATGATGCCAAGTTCCGAAGACAACCTGCCGGATGTGACATTATATAGAATATTAGGCACATGAACTGACATCAGCGCAATGAAAATAACAGCACTCATGAACACTGCATTCTTCCGGACCAGATCTGTGCCTTTCATACACAGAACAAACATAAGAACACCGATAATAAGTGTAGAATACAGATATGGAATTCCCGTCAGTTCTTTTAATGCTGAACCAGAGGTGGAATAGGCAAGCGCCATACATACGATCAGAAGCCAGTTGAAATTAAATTCATAAATGTACTGCATCGGTCTGGCAAAAATCCCATTGCAAAAACGCGAACCATACCGCCTCAAAAAACTGCTGTAATCAAATGTACGGAAATCCATAGCGAATTTCATAAAGAAATAGATAATAAAACAGTTGATTGCCGCTACAATAAACGGCATAAACAGACAAAAATACGGCTGCGCAACAACCGGCAGCATCCCATAAAACCCCGTATTTCTAAAAAAATAAGTCCATGGCGTAGATCCAGACGCGAATCCGCCGCCACACTGCGAACTAAATGCTATCGACACAAAAACAAGAACGGTTTTCCAGTCTACTTTGCATTCCACATTTGTTGTTTTTCCCATAGAATATCCCCCATTATCTGTACATCCCCATATACAGATTTCGTTACTAATTTAACATATTATTGTCAAAAATTACAGTATCTCACATCTTATTTGCTCCACTCTGCCACTGGGCATTCATCTTATCCAGGGGTACCGCAACGAGTCCGGTCTGTCTATCATAAACATAAATGATAAATCCTCTCTTACACCGAAATACACATTCCAGGCATGGATCTTCATCACAGTAACAAAAGGCATCGGTATCCGCCAGGGCAAATACCATTGGCGAATGTTTTCCTTCCATTACGTATTTTAAATATCCCCCCGTAAATGTTTTCAGATAAATCCACTCTGGATGACGTCCATACGGCTTCATCTTCCACGATACGCGGACAGCATTATCATTATAGCCGCCTGTGATCTGATAGGTAATATCCATCACATCCCGCGTGGAGTCGGCTTCTTCAGGAATCAGCCTTTCCGCCTTTTTTCCACAGCACAGAATTTCTTTTTCCTCCAGGTTCGTTCCTCCTGTCACCGGATAAAGAGCTCCGCATTCCGGGCAGCGGTAAAATATAACATCTGGGCACTGTTTTTCCAGTGGCTTTCTGGTATCCTTGCATCTGCGCGGTCCAAATTTCTGTTCAATCATAGTGAATCATCCCTTCAAACGCTTTTCCAGTTCCTGCTTCAGAAGATATTTTTTCACCTTTCCGCTTCCCGTATGTGGAATGCGGTCAATTAGTTCTAGCCGCTCTGGCCAAAAACGCCTTGGAATTTTCTTCGAATGCAAATAGTCCAGTACATCCTCCAACTTCAGATTTTCATATCCCCGAAGCGGGACCGCAAATGCGCAGATCCGTTCTCCGAGACGATCATCCGGCATTCCGATAATGGTATGATCACCCATTCCAGGGCATCCCTCTAAAGTATCATTGATCTCATTGGTATTTAAATTCTCACCGCCCCGGACAATCATGTCTTTTTTTCGTCCAATAATGTGAATATTTCCATGCTCATCCATGATACAAAGGTCACCACTGTGGAACCAGCCATCGTCATCCAAAGCTTCATCCGTGATCTCCCGTGCTTTTAAATACCCGACAAACACACTGGGTCCTCTTGACAACTCTTCTCCCGGGATCCCCACACCTACGTCGTTCCCATCTTCGTCTACCACCCGGATCTCCACACCTTCCATTGCCCTTCCGGATGTCGTTCCATTCAGCGCAAGCGCCTCATCCGGACGAACAAATGCGTGTGGCACACTTTCCGTGGATCCATAGACTTCGCAGAGAAGTATTCCGTACTGTTTTGCTCTCTGTACCAGATACCCAGGAACCGGCGCACCGCCACAAAGATAAAACTTCAGAGACGGAATTTCACCGCCATTTGTCTCCAGCTCCCTTAAAATATCGTAGATGAAAGGGGTTGCTCCCATAGAATAAGTAACATTTTCCTGGTTCATAAATTCAATGGCCAATCTACATTGATATTTCTGTTGCAGTACCACTTTCGCACCATGAAGCATCGGCGCAATGATCGCGTGATGAAATCCAGTCGCGTGATGAAGCGGTGCCGGCATGAACATGATATCTTCCTCGGTAAGACCAAGCTCCCGGTTGAATGTTTCTTCCGCATAACGCACATTATCATGAGTCAGCAGAACTCCCTTCGTACCTCCAGTTGTGCCGGAGGTGCAAAGAATAACCGCGATATCCTGTCCGTTTTTAGTATGTACACACCGCTCTTTCGGAAGTGGCCCATAAGAAGTAAGAATTTCCCGAAGCAAAGCTACATCGCTCTTTCGCTCTTTCACACTGTCGATCAGCACGATATCCTTTAACAGCGGCACCTGATCCCGCACTGCAAGGATCCGATCTTCATAATCAGTCTTGTAGAAGAATGTCGGTCCAAAATAACACCGGGATTCTGTTATGTTTAAGCTTCTTGCCAGTTCCTTCTCCTCATAGGACATGGCAATGGGATGGGCCACCGCTCCCACCTTATAGCAGGCAATGGTCAGCATGGCAAACTCACTCCAGATTGGAAGCTGAAAAGAGACCACCTCGCCTGGCTGGATTCCCAGTCCTATCAGATACGATGCCACCCGGCCTGCTGCCTCATCCAGTTCCCGGTAGGTATAACGGTTACCACGGTCGTCGACCACATATTCCCGTTCCGGATACGTTTCTACCGTCCGGTCCCAGCAGTCCAGCAGCGTTTCATCTTTCCAGTACCCCTGCTCCCGGTACTGTTTCTGCAGATTCGGGTTGATCTTCCTTTCCTCAAACATAACGTGCCTCCTTACATCCGCCAGCATGCCGTTGTCCCGCCAGACTCCCGCTTCTACACGCGGAAGGCTGCTGCAAAAAGTGAGACCATTCCATCCTTTTGTCGGCAGCCTTTTCTTCCTGTTTCTTTGGTATTACGCCTGCTGCTTTGCTTTCAGTTCTTTTACCAGAGCCGGAACGATCTCAAAAACATCGCCAACGATTCCGTAATCCGCAACCTCAAAGATCGGTGCGGTCTCATCCTTATTGATAGCTACAATCGTACCAGATCCGCTCATGCCCGCTACGTGCTGCACTGCACCGGAAATGGCGCATGCAAAGTAGATTTTCGGGGTTACGGTGGAGCCGGTCTGTCCAACCTGCTTGGTCTGCGGCATCCAGCCTGCGTCAACGGCTGCTCTGGAGCATCCTACGGTTCCTCCAAGCACATCTGCCAACTCTTTTAAGATACCGAAGTTCTCAGCACTCTTCATGCCGCGGCCGCCGGATACAATGACATCTGCCTCATCGAGACGCATATCGTTGTCCTCACATGCCTTGATGAAATCAAGCACTTTGGTGCGGATCTCGCTCTCCGGGGTATGAATATCCTCTTTGATGATCTCCGGCTGATTGTTCTCGTTGCGCTCCGGCTTCTTGAACGCGCCCGGACGGCAGGTACCCATCTGCGGTCTGGTCTCGCTGCAGAGAATCTGCGCGTATAAGTTTCCGCCGAATGCCGGACGCTCCCATACTACATTTCCGGTGTCCTCATCGACACTCAGCGCGGTACAGTCGGCAGTCAGGCCGGTGCGGAGGCTGACTGCGATCTTGGATCCCAAGTCTCTTCCGTTTACGGTTGCGCCTACTAAAATGGTGTTTGGATCATATTTCTCACAGAGCTTTAAGAATACGTTTCCGTAAGCGTCAGCTGAATAGTTCTCATACTCGTCGCCCTGGATCACATAGATCTTGTCGGCGCCGTACGCTGCGGATTCTTTTACAGCTGCGTCTACATCCTTGCCGATAACAATGGCGCAGAGCTTCTGTTTCAGTCCGTCCGCCAGCTTTCTTCCCTGTCCTAACAGCTCCAGGCCGACACTCTTCGGCTGACCCTGGAAGCTCTCGATAAATACCCATACGTCCTTGCATGTATCAAAACTCATCTTGACGACCTCCTCTGTTTATTAAAGTACTTTTGCCTCAACCAGCTTTCCGATCAGGTTGTCCGCAATCTCCACCGGGCTTACGCCTTCGATGTTCACACAGTTTGCGGTTCTCTTCGGAGTGAATGTTGCTTTTACTTTGGTCGGGGATCCCTTCAGTCCCATCTTGGTGGTGTCTGCGTCCGGCAGGTCTGCCAGGGTGATCTGACCGATCTCGGTGTTGAAGGATCTCATAACGCCCTTTACGGTTGCGTAACGCGGTTTGTTGCTTTCTTTGGTTGCGGTGCAAAGTACCGGGAACTTCGTCTCGATGACTTCCACGCCCTCTTCTACCTGGCGCTCTGCAATGACTTTGTCGCCCTCAACCTTTAAGCTCAGAACGTAAGTCAGACGAGTTGCGCCCAGATGCTCTGCGATACTCGGTGCGGTCTGGCCGGTATCTCCGTCGATTGCCTGCTTGCCGCCCAGGATGACATCGTAAGCGCCCAGTTTCTTGATTGCCTGGGATAAGATGTAGCTGGTAGCGTAGGTATCGGATCCGCCGAATGCGCGGTCCGTTACCAGATAAGCCTCATCAGCACCCATAGCCAGTGCCTCTCTCAAAACAGCTTTTGCCTGCGGCGGTCCCATGGAAATAACCGTTACTTTGCCGCCATACCGGTCTTTTAAGGAAAGTCCGGTCTCCAGAGCGTTCTTGTCGAACGGATTCATGATGCTCGGCACGCCGGTACGGATCAGTGTATTTTTAACCGGATCGATCTTGATCTCTGTGGTATCCGGAACCTGTTTGATACAAACAACGATATTCATCTTCAATCCTCCTGTCAGTTTTTCCTATTTGTATTCTTTATTTAATACGTTGGCGATGGTCAGTCTCTGTACCTGGTTTGCGCCCTCAAAGATCTGGAATACTTTGACATCGCGCATCAGCTTCTCAACCGGGTACTCTTTGCTGTAGCCATATCCGCCGAAGATCTGAACTGCATTGGAGGTAACCTCCTGGGCGCAGTCGGAAACGAAGGTCTTGCAGATGGAGCCCTCTTTCTGAACCATGATACCTGCATCCATCATCTTCATGGTGTTGTTGACCAGGCATCTGGATGCCTCGATCTTGATAGCCATATCGGCTAACATCTGCTGTACCATCTGGAATTTGATGATCGGGGTATTGAACTGTTTTCTCTCTTTTGCGTACTTCACGGACTCATCGAGTGCGCGCTGCATGATGCCGACTGCCAGGGTTGCCACGAACGCGCGGGATAAGTTCAGGGCGTTCATAGCCAGCTTAAATCCGCTGCCTTCCGGTCCTACCATGGCGGATGCCTTTACGCGGACATTCTCAAAGATCAGGTCGGTGGTGTTGGAGAGGCGCAGGCCCATCTTGTTCTCGTGAGCGCCAACGGTTACGCCAGGAGCGTCCGCATCGATGATGAAAGCGGAAATTCCCTTGTGTCCTGCTGCCGGGTTGGTCTTGAAGAAACCTACGAAAACGCTTGCTACCGCGCCGTTGGTAATAAAGGTCTTGGTTCCGTTTAAGATGTACTCATCGCCATCTTTTACTGCGGTCGCGCGCATCGCTGCCGGATCGGAACCGGCGTTCGGCTCGGTCAGGGCGAAACCTGCGAATGCGCCCGGAGCCACTTTATCTGCGAAATACTGGCCCTGCTCCTTGGTGCCTGCCAGGATGACGTTTCTTAATGCTACGAAAGAAGTGACAAAGGTGATGGCATAACCGGCATCCACCTTGGCCAGTTCCTCGAAGATCATTGCGGTGGTCTCATAGCTTAAACCAGCTCCGCCGTACTCGGCCGGAACCTCCAGCATATGAAGTCCCATGTCAAATCCCCATTTATAAAGTTCTTTCGGACACTCGCCTTTTTCATCCGCATCTTTCACATAAGGCTTGATCTCGTTCTCTGCCATCTCTTTTACAAGAGCAATCAGCGCTTTCTGTTCCTCGGTGTACATTAAGCTCATATCTGTGTCACCTTCCCCTTTCTTATTTTTAAACCTATAATTTTTTCAGTTTTGTCTCACCGGTTGCGGCTCCGGAAGCAATGGCTTCCTCGATTTCCTTGTCGCTGTAGCCCACATGCTTCATCAGCTCTACGGTGTGCGCGCCCTGTGATCCGCCGATCACATATTCCGGCTCGCCCATGCTGCCGAAGCGGATCGGGTTGGTCGGCATAAAGCGCTCGCCAGACGGGTACGGGATCTTTGCAAGAATGTGGTTGGCTGCTGCCTGCTCGTCCTTGTAAATATCCTCCGGCTCCATGCAGGCCTCACACGGCATGTCGTTCGCTTTCAGGCGCTCCATCAGTTCCTCTCTGGTGAACTTTGCGATCGCGCGGTCTAACGCTGCGACTACTTCCTGGTTCAGTCCGTTTGCGTTGATGCTCTCGCAGCGGCGGTACTTCTCTTTCGCTTCCTCCGTTAACATCTCCGGAGCGTCCAGCACGGTGAACATCTTCTCGTAATCACGGTCATATTCCGGACAGCAGATGCATACCCATTTGCCATCGCTGGTACGGAATACATCATTGAACGGGTTTGCGACCTCCGTACGGTTCTTCGGATACTGGTTGCCGTACTGTGCGGAAATCAGGCCGGTGCTGAGGGCATAGACAGCTGCGTGATGCAGGCTGACGGTTACTTTATCGCCCTTGCCGGATTTTTCTCTTCCATATAAAGCAGCGCAGATACCGGAAGCCAGAGCCAGGGAAACCTGGAAATCACCAAATCCGTTGGTCGGGATCATCGGCGCGTCGCCGCGGTTTACGGTGGTTCCGAATACGCCGCCCCTTGCCATGTAGCAGGTTACGTCAAATCCGGCGGTATCCTTCTCCGGTCCGTACTCGCCATAGCCCAGCACCTGTGCGAAGATCAGTTTCGGGAATTTTTCATTTAAGGTATCATAATCCAGTCCCAGTTTCTTTAAGGACTTTGTTCTTGTATTCGTTACAAACACATCGGCCTCCGCTAACAGGCGGTAGGCAATTTCAAGACCCTTCGGATCTTTTAAGTTCAATGTGATAAATTTCTTATTTAAATTGGCTACATCGAAGGCCAGGTTTTCATCATCGTTATAAGGCATATTGAACACTGCCCCCTGGGTTCTAGCCGGATCGCCTTTTGCGGATTCGATCTTCACGCAGTCAGCGCCCCACTCTCCCAGTACACGCACCGTAGTCGGCGCGGCCAGATAAGTCGTTAAATCAACGACCTTGATTCCTTCCAAAGGTCTCATAAAGTATTCCTCCATCTCTCTGCATTCCGGGGTACCCGTCCTGCAGTCCGATCATTGCATTGCTGTTTACGCGCTGCGCAGACAGCAGCGCCTGTCATTTAGGGGGAACAGGGTCCCCAGGCCCAAGTAGGAACCTGACGACCCTGTTTAGGAAAAAATATTTACAGCACGTACTCCATATGAGCACCGTGTTTGATGGTATTTCTGGAAATGGTAATTCTCTGAACGGTCGGAGCGCCCTCTTCCAGCCACATGGCGCGGCAGTCGCGGTACAGTCTCTCAACCGGGCCGTACTTGCAGTCCTCGAAGTAGCCTACGCCGCCGAAGATCTCAAGCATCTCATCGCTGACTTTTCTGGTGGTATCAATACTGAAGAGCTTACACATAGCAGCCTTCTCCTCAATGTACTCGCCGGTCGGGTTCTCCATATAAGCCTTTGCGAAATCGTAAACCATGCAGCGCAGTGCGTGTACCATCATGGACATATCTGCGATCTTTACACGGATAGCCTGACGGGTTCCGATCGGTTTGCCAAAGGTTACACGGTCATGTGCGTATGCCAGGGACAGTTCTAACATTCTCTGTGCCATACCCAGGTTGCTGGCTGCGATGTGGGCACGAGATACGGATAAGGAGTGCATTGCAATCTCAAGTCCCTGTCCCTCACGGCCTAACAGATATTTCTTGTCGATGCGGCAGTTGGTGAATTTCAGATCGCCATGGCCTGCACCGCGGCAGCCCATCATATGCGGCATGTTGATCACTTCGAATCCCGGTGCATCCATCGGTACGAAGAATGCGGAAAGTCTGTCATCTTTATCAGAATCCGGATTGGTTACTGCGATAACGTATGCGAACTCGCAGCAGTCGGTGTGGGAGATCAAGGTCTTCTCGCCGTTTAATACATAGCTGTCGCCATCTTTCACTGCCATGGTATGTAAGTCAGCGCCGGTGCCGCCGGTTGCCTCAGTCAGCGCGAAGCAGGTGAATACTTCCTTGTTCTGGAACTTGGACATGTACTCTGCTTTCAGCTCCGGGCTGCCATAGTCATCCAGGATTCTCCAGTTTAAATCCATTGCATAGTGAAGATGCATTCTCATTCCGCCCGGTCCTCTGGAGAACTCTTCCTGTACCTGTAAAATTTCAAGCTCGTTTAAGCCCCATCCGCCGTACTCTTCCGGTAAGGAACAACGGTATAAATTGTTCTCGATCGCCAGATCGTAGAACTCCTGCGGGAATTTGTTGGTTACCTCGACTTCTTTCTGGATCTCTTCCAACGGACCTTCTGCCAGCTCGCGGATCTGTTTTAAGTAAGCCTGGAACTCTTCCTTTGTTAACTTGCTCATGTGATATCCTCCTTATTTGAGTTGATCATTTGATTGTTCATTTTTTATTTTGTTGCTATTTCTTTAACAATCTTAATGATGTTATTATAACGTGCCTGTCCGTAAATATCCAATCGGCTGTATCCGTGCGAACGTATCGAATTAATCGGAAAAAACTATCAATCGATTTTTGACTTGTAAATGGATTTTGAGGGTGTTATAGTCTAGCGTGTGAAGTTGTATATTTTTGACAAATGGAGGTTTCTTATGATTACAAGACCGGAAATCATGGAAGGGATCAGACGGCATATCCAGCCCATCGGAGGGCAGGAAAACCTGAATATATTAGAAGTGGAGCCGGGGCATGTCCGGCTTTCCATAGAACTGACGGAAGCATGTCTGAATCTGTACGGCAATGCCCACGGCGGCTTCCTCTTCTCTCTCTGCGACATTGCCGCCGGCATGTCCACCTACGCCTGCGAAGTCACCAACGTCACCCAATGCGCCGGAATTAACTTTGTGCGCGGCGTAAACAGCGGGACGATCTATGTGGAGTCCAACATTGTTCATAAAGGAAGGCACACCGCCGTATGCCGGGTGGATATCACCGGAGAGGAAGAAGAACTGCTGGCGACGGGAAACTTTACAATGTTCCTGGGGAAGGAAATATAAAATTGCAATTTAAGGGAATAGCACGAAAGGGTCCGAAGTTCCGGGGAGGGCCTACAGAACCGCAGATGCGGTGGAATTTTGTACTTCATTCGCTCCGCCGCCTATTGCCAGACCTGCGAGCAAAACTCGCGATTATACCACAAGTATATCATATACACGAAAAATAGGTATAATCTGGCATTCAATAACAAATAAAGATTACTGCTATATCAGATATTTGGGAATTGTATGTTGTTTCACGAAGCAAATATGATATGATATGATTATCCTACAGACATGCACGGAGGATAGATTATGGGGAAAATCGCTTCAGAAACGGCAGAATTATTAAAAGAAATCATACTAAGTTGTTCCGCCGAAGATATACTGCCGGAAGAATTAGATAATTTTATAGACTTTTTAGCTAATGTTTCAGACAGTAACGCAAATGAGCCTCAGGCTATTGATAAAACCGGCGCAGAGGTTCTCTTTCTGACATCCTTCTTGACTGAGGAACTGGAAAAAGATTTTCCTGAAATAGAAACCGATTTCATCTTTCATAGCCGCGCCAAACTCCCCCAGTTCGGCCGAGATGCCATTCCTCTGGTTAATTTACTTAACTGCTCCAGTATCATCGACAATCACCAGCAAAGGGTCCTTGCATCAATCTTATGCGGTGCCCAGAGTGGAGATTCCTATTGTGCAGAGCTGCTGAAGAGTATGTACAAAATTTATCATAAAAAAGAATATTCTCAGTTTAAACGATATCCAAAGCTTACAAGCCGTAATTTAGCGGATTTATGCACCTTGGAATACTCTTCCTATGAGGATATGCCCCTGGATACTGAAAAATTAGCACGAATACTGACCATGGCTCCATTCTTTCATATTTCCTGCAGCTCAGATTGTGACATCTTCTATTCAGACCTTAACAACGAAATGGAACAATATCTGGAGGATACTGCGGATACTACCCATATCAGTATTGATCCAGAAGATATCACCAACACAGTAAAGCACTATGGTTCCGTGCTTAAAATGCTGACGGATAAACAGGAAAGGAATGAACTCTCCAACAGTTTAAAACTTGCACGGGAAATAATCAAAATGAGCGGCCTTTCTCCAAAAACTTTAGGCCTATGCGGTGACGGAGCTTTTAATGCCTATAACATGGCCCTGATTACAAAAACAATTAAATTGACAAACTATGATTCCGAGCAGCTGCAAGCTTACATGATGATCTGTGATCTGGCAAGATATCTGGGGGTAACATTAGGATTCATCCATGCCCAAACACAAGAATATCTTTTCCAGACTATTCCGAAAGAGAAGAATTTAAAAGTTCTGCAGTCTATGAAAAAGAAATCATTGGATACTAATTCATCAAATAAAACAGAAAAGACATCCCGGCAGCAGCAAACACCAGCACCTATGGAATCTTCTTTCAAATCAGAAGCCGAGCTATCTGAATTAAAGATACGTTTACGTGATGCACTTTCCATAGGTTCACATTTTCAGGAACAATATAAGGAAGAAAAACATTCACGGGAAGAATTAGAAAAAAGGCTTAAAGAATATGATGCAATGAAACAGGAGCTCACGGCTCTGCGGGAATTTGTTTACAACAGCACCGAGGACACTCCTCCTACTGTAAATATTCCGATTTCAGAAATGAAAAAAGCAATTGCAATGAAACGGATCACGATTGTTGGCGGCAACGAGAACTGGGTTAAAAAGCTTCGACAGGAATTCCCAAACTGGAAATTTGTCAGCGCATCCGTATCAAGCACCGTGGATAATATGTCCATTTTAAAGGCAGAACGGGTTATCCTCTTTACGGATACACTTGGCCACAGCAATTATTACAAATTCATGCAAACAATCCAATCCCACCATATTCCTTTCAGCTTTTTGCATGGCGTTAATATTGAGCGGAACATCATTCAAATCTATGACGATATATTTGAAAAAAGATAGGAATATCATTGCAAAAACGCTTTCTCAGCACTGCTTCTATAATTTTTAACCTAAAAAAGCTCCTCCTGTGAAGGAAGATATGATGTCAGAATTGTGTGCTTGTTAATTATTATACAATACTTTACCCGATATGACCAGCGCAAAACCTACATTTTACATTATCAATTCTTATAGTCGATAGCCCATTTATTATATTATCTCTCCACGATATACTAAAGGCTCTTTCCCTTTAATATAACTGAGAAAGAGCCTTATAAGTTGATTGCATACACATAATTTTTTTGCCTTTCGGCGGGGAGAAAACTGCGTATACAAGATTATTATAGAATATTTTCTGGCAAAGAACCACTAAAAATTTTCCATATACTCCTTTTTACTCTTCCTGTCCATACACATCAATCTGGCAGCTCTTCATTGTTTCGAGTGCGGCATTATGCTTTTCTGGTGTAACTCCGGCACAGCAGCTTGCATCCACTGAAATTATCGCCTCCGGATACTTGGCTTTCAGGATCAACGCATTGGAGACCACGCATATATCCGTGCATACTCCAACCAGTTCAATCTCATCGTTTGAGCCAAAGCCCTCCCAGTTAAGCCAGCCAAAGGTCGGCTTGTCTATATATTCGCAGTTTTCCACTTCCAGCCCAGGCACAATCTGCCAGCCTTCCGTTCCATTGATGCAGTGCTTCACTGGTAACTTTTTCCCCTCCGGCGTGTCCAGATAATTCTCCCCATGGGTATCCCTGGTAAAAATTATCCGATCCCCGCGGTCCGCATACTCTTTTACTTTTGCCTGCACATTTAGAACAATTGCCTGCGCTTCCTTATTGCCAAGAGTTCCCGTCACAAAATCATTCTGCATGTCGATCACGATCAAAACCTTACCCATTCCTCTTTCCTCCCGTTTTCCTAAATTACGGATTTCCCCTGCTATAATCAGAACGTTTCGACTTCTGATGAAAATCTGCAGCGCCCCCGAATACGTTTTCTTTCATTATACTACTGATTCCTAATTAGCAAAAGAAAAAAGAGGATGCCTCTAAAGCATTCCTCTTAAGTTTCAAGCAATCTCTACTTTTCAATCCACCCTATAAAAGTATTAATCTTTTCAATATCCGATTCATTCATAGTCCGTAATTTTTCACACACTTTTCTGTATGTGGTATCTTCATCATCCAGTGGTGCGAAAAACTCTGCCGGCGTCATATCTAAATAGGCAATTATTTTAAACAGTTCTTTCAGAGACGGTAAGGCCGCTCCGCTGGTTATGCCACGTATATATGATCCACTTTTATCCAAATCCAGACTCATTTTGTGTTCGGAAATGTTTTTGCTTAGTCTCAATTCCGTAATCCGTCTACGAACAAAATCCTCTTGCTGCGCATTGGCCATTCTCCCACCTCCCGTTTCAATTATTTTAGTATGAATTTGAAGATGGCGTTGGTTATAAAATTATCAATTTACATTTAATATATTGTAATTCTAATGATTTTATTATCAATATATAATTTTAATTCATATTATCAATAGCAATGCACAGCATTTTTCAAATGGAGGTATATCTATTGGGGATGTACGGGCAATCCGACTCCTGGAAACATGACAATAAAAAACCCAGGCACGATCATCACTGATCTCTGTCTGGGTTTCTTCCTATTATAATATAATCAATTTTGCCATAGTCTGGATAAACAGATTTCTCTCGTTTCCAAAAGAAATTTTCGTTCTGTTCATTGCCTCTATCAATATCGACATTACCGTATCCAAACGCTCTTCCGGTAACTTCCGATAGGCCCGTATTCCCCGCATCTGCTTTTCCGTAAGGCCTAAAAGCTTTAAAATTTCATTTTCCTTCATATCTGACAACAATAACGCTTTTTTCGCAACCCGGTAATTCCGAAGAAGCATCCCGTAAAGCTTAAGGCTATTATTCCCATGATCGAATAACTCCACCGCGAGCTTCATACCTTCCATAGGATCCAGTAAAAGCTTTGATGCCAATTCCCAGCTTTTCCCCACTGCTGCAGGAACAACCTGGTCAATCGTCTCTTTGCTCACTCCAGCATCCATGGACGCAAATGCAATCTGTTTAATGAAAATAGCTATCTGGTAAAGATCTATTGTCTCATCTTTCCCGTCCCTGCGTTCCTGGTATGCATAAGCGCTCCTGTCGATAAAATATCGCAGCATCGGCTCCGCTATTGGACAATCTAAGGACTGAAAAGCTTTTTGGATCCAACATTGATAAGACTTTCCATTCAGCTTATCACAACATATGCCATGCTTACTTTTCCATGCATTCCAGTCCTTGCTGTTGTCAAGCTTTTCCGTCCGAATGATCAAGCAGGAACTTTCCGGACACTCTTCCATAAGATGCAAGAGTTCCTTCCTCTCTTTTTTCACATCCTCCACCTTATAAATAGCGCAGGGTATCCCAAAGAATGAAATGCTTTGCAGAAATTCTTTCACTCCATCTATGGCATCAAATACCTGCACATAATATGTCGTATTTTCCGCTAATTTCCGTACTTCATGGTCAATGCAGTACGGTTCCGTTCCATATACAATTTTCACCATTTTCTCCACTCACTTTCTCAGTAATTCGTACTCAATGAAGCGAAGCCATGTCCTCATTGGTTACACTATAATGGCTGCGCTTCCTGTTCCATGACAGAACGATTGAAAAATTCTTCGACATTTCCATTTAACTTTCCATACAGCATCTGTAATAATGGGATAAGATTCCATGACAAGAAGCCAATCCCATACGTGATTTCCACATATCCATCGCAAAATCCAGTTTCTGAAGGATATATCATAATGAAAAAACCTTCAAATGAAATCACAAAATAATCCAGTTCCACGAAAATATCCGTTTCAGAAAGAAGCGGTGCATTTTCTCCCTTTATGAGTACAATGACAAACTCTCGCTCTTCTCCATAAAAATCGCATCGGAATTCATCAAATGCTCTGTAAAATGCCGCCTTCTGATCCCTGGACAATATATGATCCAAATCCTCCAATTCAGCAAATTCCAATAATTCAAACCCTAATGCCTTCATAATGGCATCTAGCGTTCTTTTCCTCTGGCCATCTGCCACTTCCAATCCCTCAGAGCATTCATCACTGACAATACATAAAAGATTTTCAACCGGTACATCCTCCATTCTTAGTTCTGCCGTCTCATACTCACAGGTTATAATACCTGCTTTGATCAGCCGGTTTACTAAATGGCTGACCCACATCTGATAATGTGGATAATACCTGGCAGATCTGCCCATGTTGGAATTTGCATACGCATATGCCTCTTCTTCGTTGCAACCACCCTGTTGAAAATAGTCCATCTGATCCAGATAACTCCACGGACAGAAAGCACCTTCTATCCTTTTCATGAGCCGGATCACCTGTTTTAATACTTCCACGCGCGCTCCTCCTTTAGCCGATAACACATTTCCAATTTCGCAGCAAGCAGACATGTTTTCCAGGCCGGCACATTATCTTTATATGTACCATAGGAAATGTAAAGACCGCCTCCATTAAACGCATTGCCAAATACGTTTAAGCCTCTTTGATCGGTCTGCTGGTTATCTTGCAGCACCAGCATAAGATACGGCTCATCCTGATCATAAAGCTTCAGTAAATTATGGTACTGTTCATATTTCATTCTGCATTTTGCAAGAATAGGTTCCAGGATCTGCTCTGCAGATGTTGTCACTCCGCAGTAAAGCACCGGATATCCTATTTTTTCGATCAGATACCGGTAAGCTTTTGCGAAACTATCATAATATTCGTATAAATTTTCTGGAAACGGTTCTTTCACAAATTCATTCGCCCATGCGTACCGGAACAATATGTATTCACAAAAGTGTTCCTTATAATCGCTCAGATTTAGCATACTCCTCCTGCCTTTCCTAACACATAAAGAACAATCCCACATAAGTCACATACCGGAGATACCGGAAACATATCTCCCCAGTCTGAGTTCTCTTCTGGATTGTACAGCCAGTAATAATGCTCACCAATTTGAATAAAATCTGTCCCGGACGAATAAGAAACACTTAAAGACTGGCAAAACAACTCATATGCTTCAAATGCGATTTCACAAAGTCTCCAGTCCCTGCATTCTTCATACCAGCGTATTACCTGCTCCACAACGTCCAAAGTAAGTACCGTAGTTCCACATTCCCCCAGGTATTCTTTCAGTTCTGCCTTTACTTCTTCTGGAAAAAGTTCCAGAGTTTCTGTATCATCCTCATAGGCAGAAACCACATCGGTAAACCCAATAATCCCAGGATATGGAGTTTCTACACAAAAGAGTACTTCTTCATTTTCACTGATGAAGTCATCTTCATCGTCTGACTCAATCCATTCAATCGATAAATCATAAACTTCCCCCACTTCAATCCCATATTCCTGCAGGATGCGTTGTACCGCTACCTGTAAAAGTTCCATCTTCATGCAGTTATCCCGAAAAGAATAATCAAAACATTTTTCATACTGCATCAGACGCTTTGCATAGGTAATGATCTTACGCAGTTCTTCCGGATGATCGAAGAGCTGCTGATAACGCTCCTCATTCACTATCTTCAAAAAATATTCCCCTTTCCGCTCCCGCATTTACCGGAATAGCATTTCCCTTAAACACATCAAAATAAACTATTTTATATGGAAGGAACCCGTTTCTTAAAATTCCGAGAGTAGCTGATAAAGCCAGCATTGCCGCAGCCATATTGGTAAACCGATGCTGCGGTGAAGACTGGTTGATCACCCCACAGCTTAATTCACTTGCCCGCTTTTCCCGGCTTCGCATGATTTCCGGAAAATAGTACGGCCTGGAAGGTGACAACATCTTTCCATTCTTTTTGACTGCAGCTACAACCTCGCCAGTGTGAAATTCATTTGCCGCATCGATCCAGATACCAGTAGGCGTCTGACGGAACCATTTTTCCATTTCCTGTCTGGCCCGGTGATTATCCACTGACCCAATCAGGATCGGGACCGTGCGTCTATAATAAGTTCCCGTCATCTGCTTAAAGACCACTTTTAACTGCTCAGCGGAGTCAATGTACATTGGATATGCTCTTACTTCGATCCCATAATGGTCTCTAAGAGCTTGTGCCAGTACCATTGCCTTATGCTGGCCAACATCCTCTTTCAGGAAGTTCTGCCGGTCAAGGTTCTTCTGCTCCACCCGGTCTCCATCGATTATGGATAATGCATAGGAGTTGCGTTCCTCCTTCGTTAAGGATGAAAGGATTGCACCTAATTCCTTCAGATAATAGGAACCGGTCCCACCAGTGCCTACCACAACCAGTTGATAATGAAAAACTTCGGTTGGTTTCCGGCCCATGGGAAAATCCAACTTCTGGTCGTTATGATGCTGTGGTCTTATTTGGGCCATTTTTTCATTCACACAAAATGTCCCACATTCAATCTGTCCTTCTTCATAAACGGCCACAATCTTTGACATGGCAAGGTTCACCAAAAACATTCTTTCCAAATGCTTCCAGACAAAATCTTCGCTTTTCTCTTCCGTATTTGAAAAAAATGGTTCCGTTCCGCTTCCGTCATCCAAATACAGCTTTGCATCTGCAAATTTCAGATACAGCTTTCTTTTCGCAGACAGTTTTTTCCATTCCGTTCGGTAGTCTCCAGGAATGCTCCCATCGCTGCAATCAACCATAAAAACATAATCCCGTTTGGAAATCTGTAATACCGGACTGCCTACAGAAAAATCTCCCGGAACAGCCGTCACCTCATAGTCATACTGTTCTTTCAAAAGTTCTGATAATAAAAGTGCCCTGTTCTGGCCAAGATCTTCCCGGATATATACCGCGCCAAGGTCCTCTTTACCGATTGAACCAGGATCAAAAACCGTAATATCCGTCCGGATCAAATTTTCCTGTTTCATATGAAGATACGCAATCATTTCCTTTAAAAAGAAGGAGCCGGTCAAGCCAGCTCCTATCACAATTACATGCAGATTAATACGCATGTTTGTTTCTCCTTTCCCTGTTTACCATAAATTCTGGCAGTTTTAACACATCCGGCATCTCTTTTGTCCTTTCTTCAGACTCCAGAACGTATTGTAAAAGAAGCGCTTCCTGGCGCTTCTGGATCCTCCTGGCCGCTGCACGCTGCCGGGATCTCTTTTCCCTTGTAAGAAAGCTATACCCCTCGACCAGGCACCGTATAATCAGCTCCATCACACCATGCAGCAATAAGGATATAACTACCACAACAAAAAATGCTTCCATAAGCACCAGAATACCAATCCCAATGATAAAAAGACTGCTATCCTCTAACAGTGCGATTTCTGTTCCTGTAAGATAGGCTCTCTCTGACTTTGCATTCAGGGATTCCTGCATTGTCATTTCGCTCTGCATCGCCCGGAATGCCCAGCCAAACAGAAACCGGCCATACTCCTCCAATTTTTCTATCATAAACATACCTCTCCGATTATAATAATGCGACCAACTGATCAGCATAACCACATCCACACAGCAAAGGATCTCCTTTTCTCCAGGTAAGCTCCTCTGCTGAGATCAGAAAATGATGATCCTGCGGACAGTAATCTTTTCGCAGGCCGCGGTCAATGGAATATACATGGAAAATACCTTCAAAAAATCGTGCCATTTCATACGATGGAACATAAATGGCCTTTGTCTTTTCCTGCCCCACCAGCACAATATAGTGGCTTCCATTTCCGATGCTCTTGTTGTAGACCTGATGAAACCAGCCCAAAACCCAGGACAGCCGATCCTCATCGGAATCATACACAACGGTTTTCATCTGTTCTTCTGTGAGAAAAATCTGTTTATCTGCCCCTAGTACGGCACGATAAACTTTCCTGTCATCGCCGCAGGATACCACGCCGTAAAGTCCAGGAAATGTTTCATCCTCATCATCTGTGGCAGAGAAAAAGGCCGGGATCCTGCCATGGGAATGAAATTCTCCAACCTTTACCAATCCTGAAACTTCATAACACTCTAAATAAGGCTCCCGTTCTGCTTCAACGGATGCATGATATACCTGCTGAAAGGGCACAAACCACTTAAAGCTCTTTCTTTTGGGGTCATAAAAAAGATGCACAGCTACTTCGCTGTCACAGTTTTCGCAAAAAAACCGTGATATAGCTAACCAATAAGAAATATCCACTTTTTTAAGTTTCCAAATAAAGAGTTTCTGGTCACTTTCCAATGAGCTTCCGCAGTAAAAGCATGGATGGTTCAGAATATCATAGATTTCTCCCTGATGCATCACCCGCTGTCTTCCGATAGAAAGCTGCATTTTATCCAATGTTTCCTTATCATCCGCACCTTTTTTGCTGCCCTTTGTTCCCACATACAGAATGTTCTTATCTTTTCCGAGCCAGGTAAATACTGCACCTGCCAGCCGGTATTCCAGATGTCCTTTTGCATCCAGGAAATTCAGCAGATCCTCTTCCGTGACGGACTTTTTACCGCCAAAATCCTCTGAAGATAAGTCATATGAGGTAAACATCAGGGATAACTTAACTCCGTCAATGGCATACTTGGTCACTTTAACCGTACTGGCACTGGATACACCAGCATACTTCGGGCCAAGATAGTATTTTTCGCCACACGGGTACAGATCATATAAGGATCCATAACCCTCAAGTTCCTTGAGCTGTTCTTCAAGTGTCTCTGCTTCTTCGCTGATTCCAATGGTAAGCTCTTCTCCTGCCTTCAGCACCCTGATCTCTTCTGTATCTTCAAATGGTACGGTGATTGCAGAAGATTCTGCCGGAAGGAGCACAACATTGTTTTCGTTTTTAAACAAAGTAAGCTTTAATCCGCTAAGCCCCTTGCTCTTTAACACATACTCAAACAGATTTGTAAGATCCACCTCACCTGTTAATGCCGTAACATCCACTGCTTCTGCCCCAAAGAACACCTGCATTCCGTCAACCGTGATGGTTCCTTTTTCCACTCCTTCATGGTTCTTTGGGCGGCACAAATATGCATCCTCTTTCTTTGAAACATCACAGATTGCAAAGAATGGGCCCTGCTCTGCCAGAAACTGCTTCACTTCTTCCTCTGTTCCCGTTCCCTCCGTCATCACCAGATCACCAGCAATACTCTTTAACGTAAGGGGCAGCTTGTAAACCGTTTTCGGCGCAGATTTTTTCTTCTGCTTTTCTTCCTTCTTCTTTCTCGGTGCCTCTTTCTTCTTTGCCTCAGCCTTCAGCTCATTAAATTCCTCAAAATCAAAAAAACTCATCTGCATAACCTATTTTCCTCCTCTTATCGCAACACATAAATTGCTTAATTGATTTCCATTTTCCTTCAGCCATTTCTGCGGGAACACTTCCATTTCCTTAAGTGTTTCCAAAAGACCGGACTGTTCTTTAAATTCCGGATGCTCCGCGATCCGGTTCTGGTACAGATCATTATTGGTTTCTGCATCAAAAAATGCCTGGATCAGCTTCTCCGCATCTTTGATCGAAGTCATTTTCGGAAATACCGTATTTCCCCAACATATTTTCCCATTATCATATACATTTCCAAATGGGTAATAACATAACCTGCTGGCCGGCCCGATCATCCCGGATTCATCCCGCTTTAAGGCAAAACAAAAAGAGGCGGATACCATCCCCTCTCTTACCTTAAACAGAAATGCCAGATCCGGAAACACAACCTGCTTTGGCACTCCAAACAGATAAATAACCCCCAGATGTGCCGAAACCGTGATGATCACATCAAAACTCTGTTCCTTATTCTGGATCAGTACCCCGTCATAAAATCCATTTGGTATCTGTCCAATTTCAAGGCATCTCTCCTGCTCTGCTTCAATCGTGCTCATGGCTCTGATGAAATCGGCCATCGTAACTGTTTTTTGAACAGCACTTCCGTCACCGAAGGAAAATTCCACTCGAACTTTTGCGAAAGTTTCCTCATCACTGACTGCTGCCCATTTTACAATATTGCTCACTTTCTCCCTCCTCTTACAGCATTCTCCGTCGTTTCACTACAGAACAGCGCTTGATCTGTTCAAAAAAGCTATGCACCAGTGCCTCCGAATTGTACCGCGTCTGATATGCCCATACTCCGGCATCAAGAACATCAAACAATTCTTCGATTGGAATTTCTCTGGTGATCGGACTCTCCGGTGAAAAAAATGCCGCTTCATTCCGTCGTTCCTTTTGCTTTTTTTCATCCCATCGCTCTTCATAGAGCAGTTCATACATCCGTGTAACCTCGGACATAGTTTCTCTCCTTTCCTGGTTCGTCTATAAAATAAAAAAAGCCAATGCACACTCATGCATTGACTAAAAAAATAGACTACCCCTTTTCAATGATCCATGAAAGATCTCATCCATGGCCAGAGGCCACTATCATCGAAAGAAATAATCTTGTTTTGATTATAACATTGCCCGGGCTAATTAACAAGGAACATTTCTCACTGCAGGATACCATTCCTGGCATATCCCATACATATACGAAGCCATTGCGCGAAAAATATAGATTAAGTTATAATTTCCTTGCAACTTTTTCTTCTCTTTATCCGTCTAATATATGAAAACAAAAAGAAAGGAAAATATGTAATGATCCATTCTAGCGCGCGGGATTCAATTACCGTACAGACCGAACAGGTCCTGATTGAAAAATATGACCGGCTATACCGGTTAGCTTACAGCTATGTTTACAATGAAGATGATGCCCTGGATATTGTTCAGGAAAGCGCCTGCAAAGCGATATGCCAGTGCAACTCCTTAAAAGATCCCTCCAAACTTTATTCCTGGATCTGCAGGATTGTAGTAAATACCACCATGGATCTTTTAAGAAGCAGAAAAAAAGAAGATCTGCCTGGAGAGCTTCCAGAACAGGCATCGGAAGATGTTTACCAGGAAACAGATTTAAAAAATGCCCTAGAGAGCCTGGAACCTCAAAACCGTACCATCGTCGTCCTACGGTATTGCGAAGATATGAAACTGGAAGATATTGCACTGGCTGTAAATGAAAATCTGAGTACTGTAAAAACCAGGCTTTACCGTTCTTTAAAAAAGCTGCGTATCAACCTGGAAGCACCTGACACCAACTAATTCGGAAAGGAGTTCTTACTATGAAAGAAAGCAATCACACTATTGATGAATTAAAGCAGGAATATGAACAGATCCCCGTTTCTCCACATGCCAAAGAACGTATTTTAGCTGGAATTGCACAGGGCAAGGCAGCAACCGCTGTCCAGTCACATTCCACAAAATCAGGCGAACGGAAAAAGAAATCACATATTATTTATATTTTACGGAACACCGGTGCAACTGCTGTGGCAGCCATGGCCGCGCTGGTAATCCTCACAAACATAAACCCTACCATTGCAAATGCCATGGAAAATGTCCCTATCCTTGGCCCAATCTCCAAAATCGTCACCTTCCGGACTTACGAAGACCAGACCAATCACTTTGAAGCTAAAGTGGATGTCCCAGAAATAGAGTCTGCACCGGCAGAGGTCAACCAGAGCATCGAAGAATATGCCAATGCCTTAATCGCACAGTATGAAAGCGACCTGCGCTCATCCCAGGGAGAGGGCAATTACTCGCTCACTTCTTCCTATCAGGTGGTAACGGATACCCCCAACTATCTCTGCCTGCGAATTGATACCACTCTGGTAATGGCCAGTGGAACCGAATATACCAAAGTTTTCACCATTGATAAACGCACCGGCAAAATGATTTCTTTGTCTGATCTTTTCCGCAACAAGCCAGAAATGCTCACTGCGATCAGCGACAATATAAAGGAACAGATGCAGGCACAAATGGCCGCCGATTCCTCTGTCACCTATTTTTACAACAGCGATATGCCAGAATGGGATTTTAAAGAATTACGAGGCGATGAAAGCTTTTATTTCAATGAAAAAGGCGAACTTGTGATCACCTTTGATGAAACGGATGTTGCCCCCGCTTACATGGGCGCGGTGGAATTCGCCATCCCGCAATCAGTAACTGGCACACTGGAATAAGCGGTAAAATACTCCTTCATTAATATAAGGAAGAAAAAGCTGTCGCAAAATCATCAATAGATGATAGCGCTGCAGCTTCCGCTTTCATACAGCAAAAGGGGCTGCGGTTCCATAGATAATCACTCATCTATGGAGCAACAGCCCCTTTCGTATGTCTATAGCATGAAACCAGGGAGGTCGTACTTATTTGCAGAGTTTCTTGAATTCATCTGCAACAAACTGTACCTGGGTTCCAATGATGACCTGTACGGAGGTCTTGCTTGGACGCATCACGCCAGCCACACCGGCGGACTTGATCAGCTTTTCATTGACCTTGGTATAATCCTTGACCTCAAGACGGAGTCTGGTAATGCAGTTATCAATAGAAGCCACATTCTCCGGACCGCCAACGCCTTCCAGAACGATCTTCGCTACTTCCGTGAAGTTGTTATTGGACAGAGTTACCTTGGTCTCATCTGCATCGTCATCCTCACGTCCCGGAGTCTTCAGATTAAACTTGGTAAGGAAAAAATGCATCCATATATTGCTGCTCACAGTCGGCATGATTGGTGTACTTACTGTTCTCTTTTTTACTGGCGAAAGTTGGCTGGGTGGCGGCTGGTATTACATACCTGACAGGGCAATCACCATCGCGCTTGTTTTCTGCATATTCTGGCAGATTGCTTTGATAACAGGGACATTTTTCTTATCAATGCGGGTAAATAAAATCTTCTGTGGGTGGAGGAAAAGAATTGTTATGATACCGATGTTCGCGGCCGCAGCTTTTCTTTTCCTGTTTCTCGCATGGAACTGGCTGCTTTATAGTTTTCAATTTGAGGAACAGCAAGAAGCAGTTCTGAAATACGGAGATCCAGATAATTATTACAATGACTAAAGACATTTTAACAAAATGCGTAAAGAATACAAATCGGGATTTTTACGACAAAATATGATATGATTTCTGTAAAAATAAACAGGATAACTTTCAATAGGGAGAAAATTGAAAAATGATAGAGACACTCTGGAATTTCTTTCGATTGTATACGGCGGATGCCGATTATTTACCGGACTTTTGGCTCACAATGATACTTCTTTATCTGAATGCAGGTCTGTATCTTAACGATCTATATAATCTGGTGAAGCGAAAGTCAAAAGCAGAAACATTCAGTCTGATGGCGATACCAGGAGTCTTTGCAGTACTCTTTGTGTCGGTGCTATCAATTTTTGCGCATGTGCCGAATCTTCAGAGCACAGCTTCACAGGCCAAACGCCTGAGCCTGATCATAACGACAACGCAGCCACAAACGAACCTTGCGCTGCTTCTTATTGTATTTCTTTATCCAATTCTATGGGGAATCGGGCTCTTACGACAGAGGAGGCATGAGCACGGCAGCCGCAAACGCTGGGTGCTGTCTTGCATTCCTGATTATATTGCATGGATCATATTGATATTGGGCATCGGTTATCACCTGTTTTTCGGGGAAAATATCCTGAATAGTGTTCTGGAAAATGCGAAGGTTGGAGATTTACTGGCCCTTTATGGCTCCTACGGAACCTGGCTCCATATATGGATGTATGGAATTTATATCCTTGCATGTAAGGAAGCGGTACTGCTTGTCGGCCTTTTATCTGAACTTTTGCTTATGCGGATTCCGCTTCGCTACCACAGTGGGCAGAATGCTGTTACCTTTGTCAGCTTTTATTATCTGTTTTGCCAGAATGCCATTTTTCGTGGTATCTCCCTACTGGAAGCTGCGTTGGTGATTCCGCTTTGTGGAGTGATGCTTCGGGAAGCGGCATCGCCTTTCAGCGATTACTCGTCGATTATGATATACGCAGCCTTTATGCTGCTGACAGGCGCAGTGTTTGTCGTTCTTATCGTCATTGGTCCAGTCATGCGGACACTTTCATACTTTTATTCATGGGGACAGCGCAAGCAGATCAGAGAGCTTTTCTGCACGGAATATTTTCTCATGCAGCCGGTTTCCAGAAACAGATCGTTCACGGTCACTTATCATTTTATCATTGATGAACAGGACGCCGCCGGTGTTTACTATCTTCCACTTCTCACAGACATCAGCGGATGGATCTCCCCGAAAAAGAAAGCAGGCAAATGGAAAATGCTCTCTTTCGCAGATGGCAGAACCTTTGAAGTATCAGAGCATGAGGCCGAAGCAGCCAAGGAAATGCTCTCTTATGCGTCAAACCGTCTCTATGCCCAGAAAGTAACTGGAGAAAATAGGAACAATATACCGGACGCAAAGGAAACATGGAACCCACTCATAAATCCAGCAACAACGATATATCAGAAATTGGTCAAGATATTTTTAGGCCTGATGGTTATTCTTTTTATGATGAGCTATCAGATACTGAAGTAATTAAACATCCGGTTTTCACTGCCGGAATAAATCAGGATTGGATTTATTCCGATGATGGCACAGCACAGTTCTGGCCGGTCGATAACTATTATCCGCCCGGAGAACGGCACACAAATTTTTTAGATTACGATGTTGTGAAACAACACCATACTTTAACGCAGATTTTGATGGGATTGCTACATAATGGCTTTACACTACAGGCTGTGGAAGAAGCTATGCCGTCCCCAGATATGCTGGATATTCCAGGCATGAAGGATGAACTACGCCGTCCCATGATGCTGTTGGTAAAAGCGCAAAAAAGATAATGGGCCCGTGAGCGGAGAATCCTCCTCGGAAATCCCCTTACTGCATATCAAATATAGACAACTGCTCGAATTCCTGCCTCTGCTCCAAAAGCGGAGGTGTCTTCGTCAGAAGTCTTTCTGCCGTGCTCCAGTCCTGGATCCATGGCTGTATTTCCTCTGGTGTCAGTACCAGTGGCATCCGGTCATGTACCGATGATACAGAGCTGTTAGGAACAGTTGTTATGATCGTAAACTGGCTTTCTTTTTCTGTTGGCTGCCAGACACCGGCCATGTAAAGAATATCTGACTGCGGCATGGTAAAAGAGATTTTTTCTTTTTCTTTATTCCATTCATAAAAACCAGCTGCAGGAATTACACACCGGCAATTCCGCACGCTGTTCCGAAATGCAGGCTTCGATAAAATACTCTCGGCCCTGGCATTAATAAGCAGCCAGTCTTGATACTTACTTGTAAATCCCCACCGCATTGCCTCCAGATGCACATTCTTCATTCCAGTCAGAACCATGGCCATATCGGTAGGACGCACATCTCCCACTGTCACTTTCAATTTTGCATCATCAATCTGTTTGCAGATTTTCCTGATTTCCCGCCACATTTCATCATCTATAAAATATCTTCCACACATAAGCTGCTCCTCACACCAGCATCACCCATTTACAAGCCTCCAGGAAAAATATCAGTTTAAATTCCCGAATCAACCCACCAATTACGGCTTCGCATCCATATTCACGGCTCGGTATGCCAGAATAATTCTTTTCTTCCGTATATTTCACTAGGATGTCCTTTACTGTTTGAACCTCCCCGGCATCATCCTCAAACTTAAAATATCTTGGCATAGTCTGGCCAGTTGATGTAAACCATGCCGAACAGGCGATATGGTACATGTTTCCTTTAGGGATCCCGCTATCTACATCTATTCCATATTTTGTTGCTTGCGCAAATCTGGTCACGTTCATCAACCCCTTATATTATAATATTTTCTCCTGGGAATAATCAACCGTCCGCTTTTCCCGGCTGACGCCTCCACCCATATGGTCTATTTCTACAGATCCTGCAGATGGCAAAAAGCATGCCCTTTTTATGCTATCCATTCCAAACCTTTTCCGTATCTGATCCACAGTTTTCTCCATCTTCCGGTATTTTTCATAGTCGATCGTTTCAAAAAATTGCATCTGGCGAAAGGGATCTGATGATACACGGCTGGTATGGATCCCGAGATGCCGCAGCGGAATCCCATTCCACAATTCAGATAAACACCGACAGGCTGCAGCATAAATTTCCAGGGTCAGATCCGTTGGAACAGATAGTGTAATTTGATGTCCGTAAAAACGCAGATCCCAGTCTTTTAGACTGATAGAAACAACGCTAATCTTTACTCCATCTGCCCTTAACCTGGCTGAAATGGTTTCCGATAACGATAAAAGATACTGCCTGGCAGTTTCACAATCCATAACATCATAAGGCGTGGTGAGAGAATTTCCATAGCCTTTGGCCGGCGGAGGTGAGCTGATCACTGCAGATTCATCTATACCATTTGCATATTGCCAAATAAGTATTCCCTGTGACTTCATATGCGCGCGCAAAATTGCAGGATCCATAGCTGCCAGTTCTCCAATCGTATGAAATCCCAATTTTTTCAACTTGTATAAAGAGGCATGGCCCACATAAAACAGATCACCCACCGGAAGATGCCACATTTTTTCTGACATTTCTGATTTCCAGAGCGTATGAACGTGATCCGGCTTCGTAAAATCTGAAGCCATTTTTGCCAGAAGCTTATTTTCGGAAACACCAATATTTACAGTGAACCCTAATTCTGCATGCACACGATTTTTTATTTCATACGCAGTCGTTATCGGATCCTGGCAGCAGCCGGTCATATCCAAAAAAGCCTCATCTATACTATATTGCTCGATCTTGTCCGTATACTCACTTAACAGTTTTATCAGAGCTTTTGAAGATCGGTTATAGAGATCATAATTGGGCGGCACCAGAACCAGGTCCGGACATTTTTCCTTTGCAGAAACAACCGTTTCCCCGGTCTGAATATGATATTTCTTTGCCGGAATAGATTTTGCCAAAATGATCCCATGTCTTTTCTCCTGATCTCCTCCCACGGCACTCACCAGCTGTCGCAAATCCTGCTTTCCCCCCAGATGATGGATCCTGTAACACGCCTCCCAGGATAAAAAGGCGGAATTCACATCTACATGAAAAATAACTTTTTTCATATCCGCTCCTTTAAATCGAACATTTGTTCTATTTTCATTTTAAGCATTTCATTCCCAGATGTCAATATGGGATTTTCAGGCAAAAAAAGCGGCTGACCTTTTCGATCAACCGCTCATAGGTATTATTTCACACATTTAGCATTCTGCTATACCAAGACTCTGCTCCGCAAGATCCTTATACTTCCCAGAGTCCCCGCTGTCTTCCCTTTTTTGCGAACCGCTCCTCTAAATCGAAAATCGTATACGGCGGCTTATATGGCTCTTCGATATAACTCTGAAGAGCTCTAAGCTTGTCCCAATACTGCGGCAGGTTATGATAGATTGCATTCAACTCCCGCAAATTTTTGTTCCGGCAGCACCAGCAGCTTACCCTGTCAAGAATGGAATACAGCTCTATGCCTCCCTCCAGCCAGTTATATCCCTTCGCATAACAATACTGAAGGCACTGATATTCAGTCCAGCCCCATTCGACCAATGGATAGCACTTTTCCTTTACTCGGCCAGATTCATCTGCTGCGATCCCTATGTATTCCACCGCAGTTGCTCCGAGTGATTTTACATATTTTTCGCAGGCATTGATCTTAAGGCGTGTCATCCAGCGGCATGGCCCACCGCACCAATAGCTTCCATAGTGCGATGATCCGTCCCGGCACTTGATCCGTCGAAGGAGCATTTCTTCCAGGAAATGCCTTTCCGGCTGTAGAATAACAAGTTCGCACCCATACTGCTCCAATTCCAGTCGGACTTTCTCTATATTTTTCCGAATGCATGAAAACTCCATACCGGTATCAAAATAGACGCAGTGCGTTAACGGCCAGCCCTTTTCCATAAGCCCTAAAACCATTGCCATGGAGTCCTTTCCTCCTGAGATGGAGGCAACATATCGTTTTTCTTTTTCCATAATCACCATATTCCAGAACTGGATATGGCAGCACCTGTAGCCTCCCATGCTACTAATCATTCCTGATCCTCACGCTGTTTTCAGGTGCTTTATGCGAAGTACAACACTCTCATCGCAACCTGGTCTACCAGGATCTGATTATTTTCCTTTCTCTGAGTTCTCTTTCCCGGCCTTCAAAACGAGTTCCCCCGTACCAGCAAAAGAAATTTTCTTAAATCCCACAGAATCGCAAAAGAATAATTCTTTGCCATCGATCTGAATAATATCTCCTACCGACATGGAACGCATTGTTTTTCTATTGGGACGATCTGGGCGATTTAATCTCTCATACAGACCCTCCATAATTTCTGATACATTCAATGCCGTTCCCTCCTGCTCTTTCACTTCCGTCTCATAAGCAATTTCATAATCCGCGCGAGTAGGATTAAGCTTCAATTTCTGAAGCTGCTCCAGTGAAAGAAACATCATTCTTACCCCGCGTTCATTATTCTCTTTCAGCATCAATATCTCGATCTTCATAATCTTCCTTTTCTCTTTGATAAGCTCTACTCCAGTCAACCGGCTCTCCAAAATAGGCCGGTGTCATATCAACACCGCCATACCCTTCAGGAAAGCGCTCTGTAATATCCGGTATATACTGCTTCATTTTCATTTCCCTTTCATAAAATAAAGAAGGCTCTGAAAAATCAGAACCTCCTCTAGCATGCACATATTTAGTTAAATGGCAAACTCTCATCTTCTACGCCATCCGGTATTGACATAAAGCCATCACCGATCGGCTTTCCCATTTCTGGTGCCTGTTTTCCTCCAGCGGACGCATTTTTACTATCAGCAAATTCCTGATCATCTGCGATGATATCTGTGGTATAAACACGCTGACCTTCTTTGTTGGTGTAACTGCCAGTCTGGATGCGTCCGGACACCAGTACACGCATCCCCTGACGAAAATACTTCTCTGCAAACTCACCTGCTCTGTCAAATGCCACGATATTAATAAAATCGGCAGTCTGCTCATTTCCGTCCTGGCTCTTTCTTGCTCCTCTCCGGTCAACTGCCAGTGTATATCTGGCAACGGCCATGGAGCGCTCACCCTGAGTGTACCTGACTTCCGGATCCCTGGTCAATCGACCCATCAATATAACTCGATTCATGCTCTATCCTCCATTTCATTATTTTTTATTCTTTTACAGATGGTTCCTCAAAAACAATTCGTCGCTGGCCATGAAATTCATCTTTACGTCCATAAAAGGCCAGTTCTTTTCCTTCCCGGTAGGTACGCACAAATTTTGAAAACTCTACATATTTCTCAATCTTTGAGTACTGACCACTAAAAATTACGAACAGGAACTTTTCTTCTGTCGCTATATCCACACAATCTGCCTTATAGCATTTGTTACCCGCAGAAAGGGAAGACGTAAAACGAATTTTATATAAATTCTTTTCTTCCCTGCGCTGCTTAGTGCCATTCTGTCCTCTGCGCTGCTTGCCGCTCCTGATCTGGCTGATACCAATCTGAAGCAACTTACATACATTTTTGAAACTTTCCGATTGTGCAGCTGCGATATCCGTTTTTAAACTGGACGGCTTTCCAGTATCTTTGACAACAATGATATTACTGCCTCCAAGCGCAGACTTTCGGATCAAGGCATTCCGTTCATCATCATAGATAATCAGAATCGTCTTGGCCACTACCACAAAGCGCCCGAGAACTTCCTGGATACCTTCATACGTAACCAAAGTATCATAGTTTAAAACCCCGATGACACTGTTCAAACGGCTCTCCAGGCTTTCAACCGGAATATACGTTTCATTTTTTTCATTCTTCTTAAGTTCCTCTTCTGGAAACGGTGCCTTCAATTCACTCAGCACCTGATCCAAAGATTTTCCATTCACTGTGCCTTTCATCGCACACCTTCCTCCTCTATTTTTGAAAAAAAATAGCCAATGTAACATTCACATTGACTTAATCTAAGAATCCCATTTCAATACAGATGCAGTCACAAACCCACACTCTGTAAAAATAACTTACATGAAAAGCTATTATTAATGGGAGTATAACATTGCCATCAATGCCTGTCAACAGATCTAAGGCCACACCAAACTCTCAGTGCTGCGCTTTGATTTTTAGACTCTGATAGAAGCTTTCCAAAATGCGGCTGACTATTTTCAGCCAGCCGCTATATCCGTAAGATCCGTATTTAATCTGGAAATAGCACGGAATACTTCTTCTTCCTCTCAGGAGAAAACGTTATTTATATAGAAAGCATACGCTACTTCTGCTATCTCCACCTTAAGGAAAGCTGCTTTTTCTGCAGATGACAGACCATCATCCAGTGTCAGATAACGTTCCGTTAAATCATGCATCTTTTTAATTAACGTGTAATCATCCAGATCCTCTTCTTCATCCTCTGATGAGCTCTTTTCCCCGTGGAGTTCCCGGTACGCGCATACTCCGTCCGGATCAAATTCTTCCAGCCGGTCAAGATCAAATGCTACCTTCGAAAAAGTGCAGTATCCTGATACGGCTGTTTCAGGTAAAATTTCTCCCAGCTGATACTTTTTAATGAACTGCAATTTGGACTCGAAAAAATTGTGATCAATGAATGCTTCATTCTTTTTTACATCTTCATGAGGCAGATTTACAGTCAGATTACCAAAGTCCTCCCATTCTCCGTTTTCTTCTTTGTATAATCCAATATAAAGCCGTTTTCTGTCAGCATAGGATAATACTCTGATGATCAAATCCTCATGGCCACATTCCCAGTCATACCCCAGTGTTTTAAATTCTTTCATAGTTATCCTCTCTTTCCTGTTTTCATTTTCCTGGTTTTCTTAAAAATAAATCATTTTTTCACAGGTCATTGCATATTGATTGAAACAACTAAATAAAGATTCCATCGCGGCAAAACCGGATAAAATCCACTTTCATAAGTTTCATCGACATCGTCCTCCTTTCTGGCACGAAAAAAGGAACCTCCGACAGGAAGTTCCTCCAATGTGTATATATTCTGTTTATTTGCAGAATTCCTCCATTACTTGGTCTTAACTGACTCTCACTTTGCCAGAAGCAAATATAATTGAAATGAAAGAATTTGTAATTATTTTACCATTGAATTCTTTCCAAAGCAAGGATTGTTATACTAAAAAGCAAATAATCAAACAGATATGCTTGTGCAGCTGACATTCTATAAATATAAAAAATATAAAAGACATAGAAGACATGGATCTCTTTGGCGTATATATAGGGATTCCCGATAGATATTTCAGGCAATATTTGCAAACAATAGGTATTATTTTCTGATAGAGTTGAAATAAGGTTCTTTTGGATGATTTATTTCCTCTTCACAATCACTCTCTCCGTAAGGGGCTAGTCGCGGAACGCGTTTTATTTAAAAGAGCTAAAAAACATAAAAAAATTCAAAGACATAAAAGACATGTAAAAACATGAGTAATTTTCTGCTGTCAAAGGAGCTATTTCAGGCATTATTTTTTGGATCAGCCGATTTTTAGAAGCAAATGCAGTTTTTATTTTGAGAAAGATGATTTTCTGATAAAAAGAATGGTTTTTTTATAAAAAGGGTGATTTTTTTCTGGATCAAATAAAAGAAATTGTGGATAACCGACCTGGAAATTTAGATATTGCTGAAAAAAATACACATTGAAAAGCAATAAATAGGAAAAAAATTACCCAGAAAACGGGTATGAAAATACAGAATGGAACGAGAAATAGGCATCCTAGCGGATGCCGGTGAAGCGAAACTTATGCAATTTGTGGATTTTGGATTAATTCCCTTATGATGGATCGAACGAGCGAGCCAGGCCCTTTCTTTGCATCATAGAGTTTTGTGAGGATATAACGGTTATAGAAAAGGTGCAGTGCATCAAGAACCGTACCAATTTCATAGTCCTGTGCCATGATGGTAAGATCATGATACTGAGTTTCTTCAAAATCATAGATAGGAAGTAAATGCTCAGCATCCAGGGTAGGTGTCTGATCGAAGGCAATGCCATATTCTGTTTTCAGAATCTCCTCATACTGCATTCTCTCTCTTAACTTGTCCTCAAACAGGTAAGTGTTAAAGGTGCGGATCACATCATCCATTTCAGTGGTAAAAGAAACAATTTCGGAGTAGGCTTCCTGACGGACCTGGTTTTTGGTAGTCGCTCCATTAAAACAATCATTGAGCTTTGCAGCAATATAGTGTTTTTTCCTGGTGTACTCTTCCTTAAAAATAGTTTTGAAGGAGTTGGCATGATCCAAAATCTGCTTTACCACACCTGGTTTTACATATTTTGGTAAACCGGCAAGTAATTCTTTAAATGTGAGTTTGGCCACGGCCAGCTTTGCAGAACTCTGAAGTTCAGTGGTGATCGCTTCACAAAGAAGCATAAGGATCACTCGTAGCTCATTAATGGATTTGATCTGCAGGAGCTGCTCAAGCAAATCATATGTACACTGGATATAACCACCGCCAAGACCGATAGGATTATACATTTTGGTGTAGTCATGGATTGTAAAGGTATACTCTTCTGTGACCGGATCCATAGATACATCAAAAAAGCCGCAGGACTCCAACCGGAGAATATTGCTGCGAACGGTTTTGATGTTACAATCAAGTGCTTGTGCCAGATCTTCCAAATCGAGTGGTGAAGTGATGCCGGTATTTGCGTTGGCATAGAAATGGATCAGAATGAACAGCCGAACAGAGCAGCTTTTTAATAGCTGCTTCTCGAATGAAGTATGAATGATTTTCTTTATGGATGGAATGCTTACATTCGCAAAACGTTTCACTCTGGATCCACCCCCTTTCCGCAATGTAATGTTAATTATAAAGGGAAATAAAAAAATTTGGAATATTGCCAAAGTGTGGGAAAACGGGTAAAAAAGGACTGTTTTGTGAGATGTGTTAATGAGAAAATAAATGGGGAAAATAAGACTGAAAATGGGGGAAGTATTGTAAAATAAGGGTTTTTCCGGGAAAAACTACCGCACTTTACCGAAAATGGTTACCGCACTTTACCGAAAATAGCTACTGCACTTTACCGAAAAATTTACCGCAGTTCTCCGAAAAATATAGCGCAGTTCTCCGAAAAAACTACCGCAGTTCTCCGAAAAAGCTACCGCAGTTTACCGAAAAAGCTACTGCAGTTCTCCGAAAAAGCTTAGCGCAGTTTACCGAAAAGCTATAGTATTTTGCCGAAAGGCTACTGCAGTTTATTGAAAAATAGTTGTATTTGCGCTGAAACGGGCCGATTAGCGCAGTTCTCCGAAAAGTGGAGCATCTAAGCTGGAACTGTTTAGCTAGTGCAGTTTACCGAAAAATAGCTGCATTTGGGCTGGAACTGACCAGATAGCGCAGTTCTCCGAAAAGTTGGTTATCTGGGGCGGAGCCGTTCAGATAGCGCAGTTTACCGAAAAGTAACGCAGCTGAGGTAGAGCCGTTCAGATAGCGCAGTTTACCGAAAAGTAGTACATCTGAGCTGGAGCCGCTTGGATAGCGCAGTTTACCGAAAAATAGCTGCATTTGGGCTGGAACTGGCCGGCTAGCGCAGTTTACCGAAAAGTGGAGCATCTGAGTCGGAGTCGTTCAGATAGCGCAGTTCTCCGAAAAGTAGTGCATCTGAGGTAGAGCCGCTTGGATAGCGCAGTTTACCGAAAAGTAGTGTATCTGAGTCGAAGCTGTTCAGATAGCGCAGTTCTCCGAAAAGTGGCTGTATCTGAGCTGCAGCTGTTTAATTACTATACTATGCAAAAATGTATCTGTATTTGAACTGCAGTTGATCGGTTAATGCATTTTCTAAAAATTACTAAAGATATTTGGTTTGAAGTTATGTAGCCACCACATGATAGAAAACCGAGAACAGTATGTCCTCGGTTCGAGTTACTTTTTTTTGATGAAGTGCAGCTTCATTTCGTTTAAAGTACTTACAGTTGGAATTCCCAAAAGTTCTTCAGAGAAAACCATATAAGGATAATGCTCTTTCAATGTAGTCTTTTTTTCCAACAACTCATAAGCTTTCGAAAAAGCACGCTTTAATAGAGTATTTTTATTCGCTGTACGGATTGTATTGTTAAGCGCTTCTACTAATTGAGGAGAGCGATCAAAAATATCCCGAACGGTGATACATACATTTTCGTCTGTAGATTGCTCAATCATTGTCACAATGGCGAAAACAATCTCTACGGCGCGTTTATTTCTTTCTTTAGCAATTGATGTATAAATGATATCGGTATGTTCTGATATTAAGAACTTTGCAGGTTCAGTAATCTTATTTAAGTTGAGTTTTGACTGTCGTACCTTTACATTATACAGTGTCTGAATTAAGCGAAGCATGTAGGGAGAGGAAAAACGTATTGTGTTCGTGGTGTCATCATAACCCAGTGAAACCAAAAGCGGTAAAGCGGATCCGATTCGTTTTGGATATTTTGGATCGCGAATAATCCCGTAGATGGTTTGGAATGCTCCTGTCTTATTTCGCAGCATGATTATATCATTATCACTTAAATTACGTCCTTTCCCCATAAGTTCGGCCAAATCGGGTAAGTAAATAGTAAAACTTTCGTTTATCGCATACTGGTTTTGGTTGATAGTATTTTTAATATCGGCAAGAATAATACTGTAAAATAGTTTTAATAAGGGCAGATCAAATTCACCGATTTCAACAACCTTACCACGACTAATTTCTTCCAGTTTTGCTTCTGATACAGGTACTCCTTCAAAATAAAGTTTTCCGGTATTAGCATCATAATTGAGGCCATCTGTTGATTCCAGAGGTGTTAGATATGCACTTCCGCTTTTGCGTAAACTTAAACCAGATTCATACTCCTGATCAATGATCAGGGAGATGTGCTTGGTCAATGAAGTATCGACATAGTCTTTTTTTCTTGTTCGGTTGGTCCTTTTTTTGGTTTCGTGTTCTATGGATTCTAGAGAAGATGCATTAGGTTGTGCGTTGTATGCGTTATCAGCGGCAAAAACCGGCAGCTCCTGAAGAACCACTTTGAGAGCCTCATATACACGATTTTCATTTTCTGTCAAAGGTGGGCCAGACTTCATACGAGCTTGAAGTTCCTGAAAGTGCAGGGCATAATGTTCGGGAATTGGCGCATATACTTTTCCGGTTTCAGGATCCTTTGACCACCACTCATTTTCGGTTTGATAATTGATCTCATGACCAACAGGTACCATCTCGGTTTCAACATCAATGGGGTGCTCTTTTCCATCTTTATCTGTTACTGAAATCTGAACAGTTTTCTTTTTATTTAATAAATCTGAATCTTTTTCCATTATTCACGCTCCTAAAAGCTAAAAAATAAACCCTAGCTTATATTATACAGAAAGAGTGGATTTCCTGCAAGACAAATGAAAGTAGAAGGGGAATTGTTTAAGATTGACTCTTTTGTAAGGTATCATAAGTACTGTGAGAGGTATAAAAAAGAAAAACTGATAAACTGCAGCTTTTATAATTGGCTGCAGTTTATCAGTCTATACATACTAACTATTGAAAACGTTGTGTAGAAATGATATGCACTTTAGGTGTTGAAGGCCGGAAGTTAATGGGCTTCCCAATCATTGTGCATATTCTAGGTTCCTTAGTGAAATCCAACCATTTTAAAATAGAAATCCACCAATTCTTCATTGTCTCCAGCAATCAGTTCAAGAAGCACATATAGTGGATCTTCCTCGTTTCGCAATTTTTCAAGTGATGCAGTAATGGTAGAAATTGTATCCTCGTAGTCATCGGCATCAGTAATATCGTTTAAATTACTAATGTCAATACCCATATTTACAAGTATATTTGCGATTATAGAAACATCCAGATCATCAATGAAATCCATATATATCCCCCTATTCTAAATAAAATTTTTTACAGTATAGTTCCGTAATCATGTGTGATAAGTATTCATGAGGACCATAAACAATTGCGGTTCATGGTCCCTGTGTAGTTAGCAGATTGTAATGTTTTTTATGCCACTTGCAGCAATAAATAACAGGATATCTTCTTTGTATTCTGGCAGCACCTTAAGTAAAAGGTTCTCTTCCTGCGTGATCCACTCAGCAGAAAGAAGTTTTTCCTTTATGACAGGGTCATTGCTGATTCTCTCGGACAAACTTTTTTGTGCAAGTTCTCCCGCAGAAAGAGCCGCAGAAGTTTCAGAAACTGTTGCTGTCTCTTGGAAAGAAGTGCCAGTTTCCTCTGCACTTTCAAAAAATCCGGGTTCGTCCGTATTATCAAAGGAGTCAAAGCCCCAGTCACCAAAAAGTGCGTCAAAATCTGTAGTTTCTGTTTGCGCAACTTCAGAGGTTTTGGAAGGAGTGATTAAAACAGGTACACTCTCCTCGGGTAAGTCGGGCTGAGCAGAGCTATTGGAAGTTATCGGGATATTGGTTTCTGCTTCCAGAGCCGTATCGACCGGTTTCGAAAATCCGACGGATTTTATAGACTTTAGTTCGGCAGACAGCCTGAACATCTGATCTTCCAATGATTTTAATTTTCCAGCAAGACCTGATTCACCAGTGTTCAGATCTTTTGTCGCATGGATATAGGCTGCTATTCCGCTGCCGGCAGCATTTTTTAGTTCATCATTCAGCCAGTTTATTTTAGCAGACAGCTCGCAAAGCCGTTCTAGTGTATAGTTTTCTGCGATAGCTGAAGATGATGATGGCTGCCCTGTTTTGGCCAGCAGCAAGGATGTGGATTCATTTAGGAGCTCTTCCGTAAGGCTTAGAAGAGATTTTCCGCTTTTGGCAATGGAATTTAAAGATTCCAGCAGCTTTGTGTAATTTCCAGAAAGCATCGCTTGGATGATTCGGAGCAGCTCATCTTTTTCAGACATCCCGAGAACAGATCGAACGACATCAGCCGTGATTTCATCTTCGCCATTTGATAGCTGTTCCAGCAGTTTTAAGGCATTTCGCATCGCACCACCAGAATAGGAAGCAATCAGTTCTGCAGCTTCCGGCTGAATACGGATTTGAAATTCTGTCGCAACTTCAAGAAGATGTTCACAGATGATGGCCTCTGGGATCTGCGTGATGGTATAGCAGGCAGATCGCGACCGGATGGTTGCCGGGATCCGGTCTGCTTCTGTTGTGCAAAGAATGATCAGTGCATAAGCTGGTGGTTCCTCCAGTGTTTTTAAAAGGGCGTTGAAAGCCTGACGGGAAAGCATGTGTACCTCATCAATGATAACGATTTTCCGCTTTCCGAGTGGGCGCTCGTGTAGCCAGTCTGTCAGGTCCCTTACATGATCAACTCCGGTGTTACTGGCACCGTCGATTTCCAGAAAGTCTACAGATCCACTAGATACAGATCTGCATCCATCACAGGTACCGCAAGGGTTTCCATTCTTATCTTTGTTTTTACAGTTTGCTGCCGTGGCCACGATCCTGGCAAGTGTTGTTTTCCCGGCCCCGTACTGCCCGGCCAGAATAATTACCTGAAAGAATTTGTCGCGGATGGACTGCATTCTCAGATTATTTACAGTAAATTCCTGCCCCTTTACCTCATCGAAGGTTTTTGGGCGTATCTTGGTATAAAGAGTCATAATTCCCCCTCTTTCATCATCTGGAACAGGAGTTCCAGAAAATCATGTTTTGTGTAGAGTAGCTTTTTGCCCCGGATATTGTGTGCCTGTTCAGAAATCTGGTAAGCCTGTTTAGCAGAAATAGGCAGTTCCGTCATATACGGGAATAATTTGCTTCCAACAAGTTTATGCAGGTATTGATCTGCATAGATGGCTTCCAAAAGCCTCACGATTGCCAGACGGGCGGCCGGTGAAAATGCTTCCAAAGCAAATTCGTCTTTTTCTTTCAGGAGACCGAAGGTTGACAGAAGATCCGCATGATTTTGTTGGTTCAGTGCTTTTATCATTCTGGCGGTCATAGATATGAAAGCGTCATCAGCATTTAGCTGTCGGAATAGTCCGGGACAGCCATTAGAAGCTGTAACCACCTCTAATGATACAAGATCTCCCTGTTCCATAAAAAACTGTGCCATATCATCTTCATTTACCGGAAGAAAACGGATTTCAAAGCATCGGCTGCATACCGTGCGGATCAAAGGCTTGTGTGCTATAAAAATGAATACACATTGCCCGTCTTCCAACTCTTTTAGCAGGCTGTTGGCCACGTTTGGGGTCATCTGATTCGCATTATCAATCAAAACAACGCGGCGCACAGTACTGGAATAGGAAATAAATTCTCTTAGGTCCTCCGTATCAGACAATTTGATGCTTGCCTGGTCACAGTCCAGACAGAAAAAATCTGCGCAGGAATGGAGTGGCTTATCAAGTCTGATGTCCAGGAGAAAGTGTGCCAGGATATCTGCACAGGTCCGCTTTCCAGTACCCTGAGGGCCTGACAGAATTAAATGCTGAGCATTTTTTTGTCCTTTGTCCATGTATTGCTTCAGAGCATTTTTCACATATGGGTTTAAAATCAGTTTTTCAAACATTCCTCTCCTCCTCGAAAGACCTCATAACCCAGATAGTCGCAGAAAGCTTTCCGGGTCTTATCGGTCGGATGCATACGGTCAGACTCGAAAAAGATCTGATCGATAGAATTCAGCTCTTTGCTCATTCGTACTGCGTTGGTGACAATAACTGCCTCCTTGGTTTTAGGCGGTGTCGTTCCATTGGCAGCTTCCAGAATATGTAAAAGTGCGGACATATCCGTAACTCGTTTCTCCTGTTCTAATCGGCTGTTTGTGCAGACTGCCATTAAAACCGCATCTGTGGAGGAACTCAAAAGGCGGGCCCGGTCCGTGAAGATGCCTTCCGCAGCGCTGAGTGTGAGCTGGGAAAGCACGCCGCTTGCGTGAAGAAGCGCACCGGCAATGACCAGCGATGGATCCGGCCGGATCACTTCATTTGGGCTGCCTTCGCAGATAGTAAGCGCCATATCAGCCAGGTTTGCAACATTGATGGTATGCTTTAAAAAACCGCCAAAGTATGGATGTGTGGCTTCCTCGGTCAGTGGGAATTCCAAAAACCGTTCGTATCTGGCAGTCCCCATACCGAATACAGCGCAGCATAAACTATACAATTTGGGATCCTCAATTTCATCGAGGAGTTTTTTTAAGAGGGTGATACTTTGTTCTACATCGTAGCTGGACAAAGTAACCCGGAAATCTGCCGGATCGTATGTTTCAGCCGGACTGATCCGGACAATCCGCAGCGTACACTGCTCCCGGAAAAGCTCAACTTTTCCGACAACACGGACAATTTTTCCAACATAGTTATCCGTTTCATCCGAGATGTGTTCGGACCAGCATTTTCCGTATACAATACCACTCTTATCACTGAGCGTAAGGTCCTGCTAGCGCCGGCCATCCGCGATAGACAATTTGACATTCCGAAGTAAAAACTCCGTTGCAATTTCCTTTTCGACCATGTTGGCCAGGTCCTTGATAAAAAATTTCTTCATAATGATATCTCCTCCGTTAAAAAATGCTGATCATAATATTTTTTGATCAGCTCCAATAATTTTTCGTTTTCCGGATAGTCAAATCCTCTTTCAAATTTCAGAAGAGAATTATCTACACCACGAAAACGCGTAAAATACAGTTCCCCGCAGCGGGCAAACACTTCCGTTGGGACCAAATAGTAATCCAGGTTGTATTTGCTGTTTCCATTCAGCCGTGCTTTTAAATCCGGATCTTCACAATCCGAAAGATATTCCTGCAGGCAGGCCTCATACTGAAGCCGGATTTCTTTGAAATCATAGCCTTCACTCAGCATTCCATGAAAGTGATCGTACATGTGCAGAAATTCGTGGACGTAGCTGCTAGGGGAGCGGACATCAATGCATACGCACTGGTAGGCCGGGGAATAAAGGCCGGAAGCATGGTGTCGGCCAAGCTTGCGGAAACGAATGGAAGCATCATAGGGATGCTTTCCCAAAATATCCCCAAGAGCAAGAAATTCTTTTTCCAGTTCCTGCATTTTGTCAAGATCACAGTCTTCGTCTACCTCTATATAGCGGTAAACTGTTAAGAAACGGCTCTCTTTCATGTAATCCTGATGCTTTGGCGGAATATTCTTTTTGGTCATAAATGCATTGGCTACCTCTGTGTTATTTCGATGATAGCGCTCATCCGCTTCCTGCATTTTGTGCTGTTCCATCAGGGCTTTTATAATGATGAGATATCCCTCTGGAATATTATCATTACATAGAAAATCCACTGTGCTGATAGAATACTGATTTAAGATCGGCAGGATCTGCTGCAGGAGTGAAAATTGAAATATAATTCCGTGCGCTTGTTGGCCGGCTATTCGCTCCTTTACAGGAATTTCCAGCTTGTCAAAAAATTGCATGACTTTTGGATACAAAACCTGCTCTTTTTCATAAGCATATACGGTACACATTTTCCCAAAAGCCTGGTATCTACGGGCAATTTCATCCAGAATGGACATATAGACCAGGTCATGGTCTTTAGACTCAATGGAATGGATGTAGCGCTTGTATTCAATCCGGATACGTTCTATGACTGCCAGTGTTGCAAGATAATAGGAATCCCATAAGATACATTTTCTCTTATCGTCTTTCAAATAGATTTTGCGGTTCCGGTTTCTGGGCTTTAGTTTTCCGAAGACCAGAAAGTATTCATTTTCAAATACAGTCATTTGAAAAATACAGTCCGTTGGCATACCGGTTGCTCCAACCAGCCTCGTTACCTGCTCATCATGGCATTGCGATAGAGAAATGCTAAATCCCAGAATCTCCTGCAGTTTTTCAGAAATCTCCTGTTCCGTGATCTGACCGGCCAGAAAATCTTTGTAAAGGGTATTTACAAAAGGATCGATCACCTTTTTCCAGTAGGTCTTGATCAGATATTCCGTGAAATCTTTTCGGCTGTTGCTCTTTTTCCAGAATTGGTCTCTGGAAAATAATTTGAAAAAGTCATTCATGGAATAAGTCCGGCGGGTTTTGATCCGGAGCAGTGACTGGATCCGGTCCTCTCCTTTGGCCAGATAATTGGTAGTCACCGTATTTTCTGGCAGAAAATCAAAAAGGTCGAAAAAATCTTCATCCGAAGATTCCATCGCCCCCTCATTTGTGTCTGGTTCATTGAAATTGAATAGCGCAGACAAATTGTACGGCAGTTGTAAAATAGCCATAGGTTCCTCCTCTCTTTGTTGTGAATGCACAAAAAAAGACCAAATTAGAATTCCTCTAATTTGGTCCGCATCTGTGCAGACTCATCCCCTTTTAATAAGCAATGTGCTTGAAACGAAGACAGAGTCTATTGTGTTTGAAATAAATTTTATCAAGGATAGTTTAACATAGATCAAAGGTGAGCGCAACGCCAAGAATGGACAGAAAAGAAGGAGCTAAGAATGGACAGAAAAGAAGGAGCCTTAGTGCCGGGAGGTCTGTTAATCAGAAAAGCTGTTTCAAACGCATAATACGTTAGAAACAGCTTTTTCTCAAATCTTTCTTTTGGAGAGTTCGTCCATGTATAATTCGGCAATATAGGATGGGCCATTGCACCATAATCGGGTCTGCTCATCGTAAAGTGCCTTGCCGGTTTTGGAAGAATAAAATTCCGGCAATATTTCCTTTGGACTTTTTCCTGTATCTTCTGCAATTTCTTCGACGGCCATGGTAATAAGAAGGTCAATCGTATAGTCTATTCGCTCTTTTGAAATCATTTCTTCAGCCATATTTTCTCGCTTTCCACAAAATGCAGGCAATCAAGCGCTGCAGTTGTTTTAAAACAATACTGATCCTTTAACTTATTCGGAAGTAGCTGTTTAATACAAAAATCATCAGCTTCTTTGCTTCCGGCTATTCCAAAGGCGCCGACTAGGTATGCAGCCAGCGTTGCATTTGTCGCGTCATCCGCAATTTTCCCAGCAATAATATCATATTTTGCCATAGTATCTTCAACATCCAGAAACAAAAGTCTTTTTCGATGAGCCGCAACACAGTGCAGCCATTCCACATTTGCATCATCAAATGCATATGTGGATAATTCTGGTGAAGGTCTTAACTGAAAGATGGAAAGATAGCCATAATCCTGATTCTCTTTAATGCTTCCATTTGCGAATGCTTTAGCAATGGAAGTCTTGAGAAAACGAATAGCCTGGTCCTTGGAGGTGGTCCAAAGTCTTTTCGTCTGGCGCATCTTTCCAATAAAGGCTTCTTTACCTCACAATAGCTGCCATGGTAAAGGATAAGCCCATCTGTAAAATCAAGCACTAATTTGGATCCCCTTTCTTTGAAGAAATTCCGTGATGTCTTCTAATACAGCATCATCTCCTTCGCAGTGAAAAATCCCATAACATTTTTCGATATAGCCAAGTACATCTGCTTTTCCGAAGATGTTAAAAATCTCATCCACAGGAAGATGCCATTCCTTTGATGCTAAACGTACCAATCGGGTCTGCATGAATATGATCTCTTCTTTTTCGCTCATCGCGAAATCCTCCTTTCCGAGCTATTTCTATACTCCATATTAACATAATATCTGCGCGTGAACAAGATGACGATGTGGCAACCAATTTAGTAAGCTTTTTAGTCAAGCTCGTCAACTACAATAGATCTTTTATATTCCTGCTTTCCTTCATAATCTCCGGTATAACCACTGGCCAGAAACCAATCTGACATTGCCTTCCTCTTTTGAAGGCCGCGCAATGCTTTTTCGTAATCAAAAACATAGGAATCTGCTATAAAATTTTTGCACAGTTCCCGGATATATATTATGTCATGTTCTGATTTACCCTGAAAACCGTATTCCGTTTCGTAATTCGGGTTGTCAGAGTAGCTCTTGCGGTGTCCGGCATAGAAGATAACGTCATAGCAGCATTCGCGACGAATCTTCCGTTCCAGGTCTGATTGCTGCCAGTACGGATCACTATAGTCGGTAATCTTAATGTCGAATACCTTCTTTTCATCCATGTCAAAAAACTGGACACGGTAACGGCCGTCCCCTTCTTCAATCCACTCAAATTTCATAATCCTTTTCCTCCTGGTTATTTTTACTTTCCGTATATGCCATATAGTATTTTTTTTGATCAAGGGTTCTATGGTGACCGGGAGCTATGTAATTCTCCCCCCCCAACTATTTCCATACCCCATCTTAACACAATATCTGTGCGTGAACAAGATGCCGCGGCAGCGGTCAATCGACATAGTTTTTAAACTCCGGATACAGTGGGGCATCGGAAAAACTACCCTGCAAAAGAAAGAGGTTTCGTTTGGCCCGGGTCATGGAAACATACAGTAGGTTCCGGCCCTCTTCTGATTCTTCAAACTCTTCTACTCCATAAATTACTACGGTGGGAAATTCTTTCCCTTTTGATTTATGAGCAGTAAGAAGGGTAATCGTATCGGGGCTTGCGGGATATTCAACCTCTGCTGTATCAGAAAATTCGATCATGGCATTCATATGGTTAAGAAATTCGGAAGCCGTATTGATAGCCCGCATTTCGATGCGGGAGCACAACTCTTCTACTGCCGGATGTTCCTTCTTCTGCCAGAGAAACTGGTAAATGGACCGAACGGCATCGGACAGATCCTGGGCATACAGAAGTTTTTTACAGGAAGAAAGTGTCCTGGCAAGTGCGATACCGGGACTGCCGGATGCTTCATATATTTCAAGCAGATCCGGATCATATAAATCTGGTTCTGGAAGATTGAAATATTTTAAGAAGCTTTCCAACATGTGGTCTCGCTCGACAGGAATGTCCAGTTCATATCCATTACGTTTCAGCTGTCTGTAAAGCGCCAGTGGATCATGAAAATTGGTCACGTAGAGAGAAAATGTGTCACGAATGGCAATAAATACCTCATCCTTTATGAGTAATGTTTTGGGTGAAGTTGCAAGGTAAAAACCATCTAAACTTTTTTTGATCTTTTCCAGCGCTTTATTTTTGCGCGCAATGATGGCAATATCTCCAGGTTTATAACCAGAGTGTTCTGCGGATGCAACCAGATCCCGGATGGTATCTACCAGAACATTTTTCCGATAAATCGGCCGAACCGTAGCGCGGTGATGGGAACGCAGAGATTTGCGATACCGATTCGTATTATTGGCAATCAGCGCATTTGCAGCTTCCAAAATGTGGTCTACCGACCGGAAATTATCTGGAAGAATCACGATTTTACTGTTGCTCCACATCTCCTGAAAATGAAGCAGGTAATAGTTGCTTCCTCCGCGCCAGGAATAAATACTCTGATCATCGTCTCCCACAACCACAATATTTCCATGGGATGCGATGGCGTATACCAGATCGACCTGATCTGACGAGATATCCTGGAATTCATCAATCATTACATAGCGAAAACGCTGCTGATAGCTTTTTAATACATCTGGATATTCGCTAAACAGTTGGTTGGTAAGCTGGATCTGTTCATCAAAGCAGATATACCCCTCTTCTTTCATTCGTTCCTTCAGTTTCTGATAAAGGCACCCTAAACCATCCGGATCAGGAAAATCCGCATGTTTTTTCCACTCTTCCAGTCCGTCTTTCTCAATGGAAAGTACAGCGTTGTAAATCCTGCTCAGCAGGCCGAAATCACCGGTGAGTCCGTCATAGTCAATGCCGGACAATGGAGAGATTTCATCAATGATCTGCAAAATCAGACGATAGTAGTCTACCTTCTCTGCAATTTTTAAGGATTTTCCTATGAAGTCCTCATGTTTGTGAAGAATCGTGTAGCCAAGGCTGTGGAAGGTAAAGATGGCCGGCAATGCACTTTCTTCACCGAGCACCCGTCTGGCACGTTCCAGAATTTCGCCAGCGGCCTTTTTGGTGAAGGTGACAAAAAGAATTTGTTCCGGCAAAATCCCGTTTTTGATCATTCGTACCATACGTGCAATCAGACAGTGAGTCTTGCCGGCACCAGGTACCGCGATGACTGCCATAGGGCCATCCATGTGTTCAACAACTCTCCGCTGCTCCGGTGTCAGTCCTTTCTCTAAATCGACTGTTTCCGCTGGAACAGGGATGGAAGTTTCTTCTGGTTGTTTTTCCGGTGCCAATGCGGAAGTATTCTGCTGATGGCATACATCTGTATAGCGGCAGTATTCACATTTTTGAGGTACGGAAAGCTGGATCGTGCTCAGGAGAGCCTGGGTGGCCTCCGCTATCCCGCCGTATCCCATTTGAAGATAGCATTTCCCTTCCGTATACTGTGAGGCCAGAAAATCAGCCTTATCCTCTTTGGATTTTAAGTAGCAGATCATGGAAATCGTTTCCTGTCCATAGGCTGGAGCGCTGATCAGGTATTGTGATAACAGTTCCAGGCTGTAATATGCCTGGGTCTCTTGCTTCCTGGCTCTCACAGAATACTGTGGTTCATTCGGGAAAATACTTAAAGCATAGACATGCTCCCCCTTTTTAAGAACCAGATCTGCTTGTGCAGATAATTCAGACACCGCTACGTGGTTGCAGCTTGTATTGACTGAAATCGCTGAGCAGAGCCTGGTCTTCAAAATCTGATAACCCTGCTCAAAGAACCAGTCAGCAAAGCGATGCCACCTGGCAAGGTCCTGATCCCGGCAGGTTTCATACTGGCGGTTATTAAGGAACCAGTCTCTGCTGTATTCCAGAAATGCTTTTTCGAGTGCTTCTGAAAATGAAGTAGGCCCTTTGGATAATGCTAAAATTAAAGAGTCCTTCTTTTGATAAAAAAACTGGGTACGTTTTGATGCAGCATATAATCCCAGCTTTCCGAGACGGTAGTGGCTTTCGCAGTGGCGAAGCCGGATAAGATCCCTGATTGTAAGTTTCATAGGCTAAGTCCTCCTTTTGGGCACGAAAAAAGGAACCTCCCAAAGGAAGTTCCTCCAACGTACATATTATTCTGTTTATTTTTCCAGAATTCCCCCACTCATTCGGTCATAAAATGGCGTGCGCTTTGTCAGAGACAAATGTTGTTGAAATGAAAGAATCTATGAGTATTTTACCATTGGATTTGGGGCAAATCAAGGATTATCAGATGATGGTATGACAACTTATGTAGATTAATGGGAAGAAATGTGCTATGCTAAAAAGGCTGCCGAACCTCCAGCAGAAAGGAGGTGAGTCGGATGGGAGATTTTATCATCACATTTTTTTTCTCTGTTTTAGCAGGTGTAGTTAGCTACTACATATGCAAATGGCTGGACAGAGATAAATAGGCAGCAACAGCCTAAACGGTCGGTTCGCCGTAATGAACAAGAAAACCCCAGAGGAGGCACCCTCTGGGGTTTTCGTTTTGCCGCATGGGAAATCATCACATTTCTTAGCTGCCTACATTTTATTATATTTTCATCGAAAAGTCAATATTCCTATGAATGCCCGTTTATCGCTGTATGAATATCTGGTTATCGTTTGTTATAATTAATAGTTTTGTAATGGAGAATTAAAGATAAAGGTTCACTTTTGTGCTACCATATTTATAACAAATAATTTGAAAAAGGGGCGATTACATGGAAGAGAGTTTCTGGAAACAGACATATGAGAAGATTCTGATTGGAATGGGTCTCTTTGGGATTACATTGAATTTTCTCTTTCTCAATCAGATTCTTCCCTTCCTTGGTGCCCTTTTGCTGTTTACGGGATTCCGAAAACTGAGACTGGAAAACCGCTGGCTGAAAGCCGGATACGCAGGCGCCGCGCTCAAAGTTGTGATTACCATCGTGAACATTGTGATTGGAAGTGTGCTCGAACGGGAGAAAATTTATGTTTCATATGTATGGAAAGTGATTGTTTTCTGTGGCGGAATTTTGCCGGTTTTTCTGATGGTTTGTCTCTTCCTTGGTATGCGTGAGGAACTGGAAAAGCGTAAGGCGGAAATAAAAAATGAGGTCCTGCTCCATATCATCATCTGGTATGTGGTGGTGACCGTGCTTGCGGTTCGGGAATATGAGGGCTGGATTCTTGGCCTGGCGATCGTTGCCGCATATATTGGAATCCTTGTGGAGTTAAAGAATATAGCAGAAAAACTGGAACAGGCCGAATATGTACTGGAAGAGCATCCGGTGCGGATTTCAGATGGAAGATACGCAGCGGGAGCAGCAATTCTGACTGCGGCAGGCCTGCTCATCGGCTATACATGTTTTGGTTCCTATCACATGGCGTGGACAACTGCAAAAGAAACGCAGGATTCGGCGAGTGAAGAAATCAAAGCACATCTGTTATCCCTGGGTTTTCCGGAAGAGATTTTGCATGATTTAAAGGAAGAAGATATTCTGGCATGCAAAAATGCCAGACAGATTTTGCTGAATCAAAGCGATGATTTGCTGCGGGACGGGGATGAGCGGCTGCAGCTTGACGGCGTGGCAGTGGAACTGGAACAGGAAGGGCAGTGGAAGGTAATCCATCATTTCTTATGGAACGGAAATTCGGGCTTTCGCGGGATAGAGGCAGTGCAGATCAATCCTGCATACCAGGAATTGAACGGCGGTTGGACTGCCCAGGGAGAACTTACCGGCCAGGTCCTTTACGATAAGGATGGGACTTCTTACACCGCAGAGTATGCGTCTTTACAAAATGAAGCATACGATACCAACCAGAATTTTCCATTTTACGGAAGCCAGCAGTATGCCAGCATTTTTGCAGAATTTTCCATGCCACATCGCGGGGAAAACTGCCGCGGATACGTGGCTTACGAAATCAAGGCAAAGGAAAGTGACTGGTGGATTGATTCCTGGCTCAATTACACCCATCAAAAGACCATCTGGCAGTACCCAGTGATATCTGCGGCCCAGAACAGAAAACAGGGAGGCTGGCTGAATGAGCGTGTGTTCAGTACTGTGCAGGATGCGCTGCAGGTGTTACCGGAGGGAGAACGTGAGAATTCTGTCGGCTTAGGAATGTAAAATAGGGAGTTGCAGAGGTGTTTTTTATGAAAAGAATCACATGCATTTTACTGACTTGCATATTATGTTTTTCTATTTCAGGCTGTACAAAGACATATAAAGGTACGGATGAACTGATAGAAAAAGCCAGAGAAGAAATTCCAGTTTCCGATGCGGATACGATTGATATGCAGTATGGAGGTATGTGTACCGTAGATGATACGGCACTCGTTTGGTTTATTTCTGGCAATCAATATCAGACGCATTACTACCTTCCTATGGAAGTAGAAATCAAAGGAGAAGCAGAATATGCTTATGTTCGGACATACAAACCGATGTCTCCTTTCATGGATATTGCTGTTTTGAACTGGAATCGTGGGTATGCCTTTATTGTGAACAATCCAAATTGTGTTTCTGTAAAAATTACGGATGAAGCAGGTACACATGAAGAAATGATAGAAAAAGATGCCTATCCGTATGTGTTCTATTGTTCATCTGTCCCATCGGAGTACGTTTTTATTGATGCTGAAGGAAATGAACTTAACTGAAACCTCAGCAACTTCAAATTTGAAGGGAGGCAGTTAAGATGATTTCTTGTAATAAGAAATTGAAGAGTGCAGCTAAGGGATTTCTATGTGGAATGTTGCTATATCTATTTATGATATTTATGACGGGGCATTTCACCTTTTTCAGATTATCTGAAATTCCGACGTATCTTTTGAGACGACTCCCATACGGAATAATGAAGTGTTTCTCCTTTGGAGTGGTTGGTTACCTAATAAGTTTGTGTTATTACATTGAGAAAAGAAAATTCAATAAATGATAAAAAGTGGGCTTCTAGGAATAATCGCAAAGGCTGCCGTCCTGGTATTTGTTAGGCGGTAGCCTTTGCTTATGCAAGAATGAAAATGTGCTTTTATATGTTGATTGACTCAGTTATTCATTCCTATGATCACAACTCTGCAGAATTTCCAGGGTCCTATTATCTCTTTCTCCACCGAAAAATTTTTTGAGTACTTTTTCAAATACATCAATTTCCGGAGCTACAGTATCAAATAGGGTCATACAGGACTGGAGCTTTCTATCATCTGGTTCACCCATTACTTTCTTTGCATCGTTGTCTTTAATTTCCAGCAGGACAGTGGATATTTCAATCAGATTATGGCCGAGGGTTGGATCCGTAATATAGTTTTCAGCTTCCTCACGACTTTCAATGGCATAGTATATCGCCATATTACTGTATCCGAGACCACGAATCTGGGGGAATATGAACCACATCCAATGGCTTCTCTTTTTACCTACCTTTAATTCCTCATAAGCGTCATGATAGTAATTCTGCTGTGCTATTAGGAAACGATCTAATGATTTTTTCATGAATGGCTCCTTAAAAATATTTACTTTGGCGAGGCTTCTGCAGGTGACAGTTGTTCAATTTTTGCCTGCAGCTTTGCATTTTCTCTATCCGCTTCTCTGATACGCTCCTGCATTTCACGCTCTTTATCCATGACGGCGCGCTCTTTATCAATTTCCGCACGCAATTTGCTTTCATTTAACTGAGACTGTAGGGCTGAAAATTTGTCCTGGAGCTCTTTGTACTGCTCCTGTAAATCCTTGTATTTTTCCAGATCGGCTTCCATACCAGTCATTTTTTTGAGAAGAAGATCATTGCTGGCAGTTTTTTCATTGGCAATCGTGCGGGCATCATCACGCTCACGGCATGCATGCTCTTTTTCACTCATTACTTTTTCAATTTGAGCAGTGGTTTCTTTTTTTATGGCTTCAATCTGGGCAGCGGCATCCTCCTCTGCTTTATTCATCGTATCCATGGCCTCTTTTTGGAGTCTGTTAGCCAAATCAGTATTTTGCTGGGCCCTATCCATATCAATTTGGGCCTTTGCAATAGCCTGTTCTTTTTCTGTAATCGCAGCATTTAATGCTTCCTGAAGCCTAGAAATTTTGGCATCCTGGCCGACTGCTATACCATTAAGTTGTTTAATTAATGTAGAGATCGTGGCTTCAACTGCCAGTAAGGGGCCTTCTAACTCAGGATGTGTCCCTCTGATATTGTCGGACTCTGCAATATCAAGAATGCGCAGAATAGCATTCTCCTGCTGCTCGCCTTTTGGGTCTTCCAGATTTTTATACAGATCAATGATGTGCATCAGCCGTTCCGATGCTGTTGCGGTCAAGCGCATGCTGACCGGCTTTTTGGCAGATTTTTCTTTGATTTCTTCCATGGGATGCTCCTGATTGATATAAATGTTTACGTTTACATTATTTACGTTTACTTTAATTGTATTATAGCATCATACAGGCCACATAACAATAGAAAGTTTATTTTTAGTGAAAAACGTAAACTTTTTATTGCGAGAAATGTAAATAAAAATAGCCCTGGACATTTTTGCCCAAGGCTATATCATGCAGCATCAATTTTACTTTGCAATTAGGCGAATACACAATGAATTTCACGATATATGTTGAATTTAAAGTGCACGTGGTCACTGATTCCCACATGTGATAATTCAGCAGACAAGTACGGCAAATATTTTTGATTTGGAGTTGTTTAGGCATTTTAGAACAAAAAGTTTACGTTTACGGCGTAAACGTAAACTTTTATGGAGATGAGCAACGATTATAGCATATAGAAAGAAAAATTCCATAAATAATGCTATTCTACCGTTCCAGTGGAAGATCTAATCCAGGATCTTTTCAGGCTTAAAATTGAGGTAGTCTCCAGAAACCAGGTGATACCGGATCCCATGGTGAACTCCGTGGATACTGTCGCCGTAACGGGACTCTCCGTGGCAGTGGGAATATACAACATGCTCCACTCCGTACTCTTCGGCCATCCGCGTGAAGATACTCTCCTCTTCCACGATATTTGTTGGCGGATAGTGGAGAAACATAATATATTTACGGAAGCCGGCCTCTCTGGCGCTTTCAAAAGAAATCCGCAATCGTTCCGCTTCCCGCGCTACCAGCTTTTTGGCCTGTTTCTCATTGGCTTCATCCCATCCGACAATCTGCCCTTTTGAATTGATGTAGAATGGTCCCTCAAAGGTATATCCTTTTGTTCCTACAAGGGCATAATCCTGGTAATGATAGTGATTATTCTGCAGGAAATGCAGCTGTGGTTCATATTCTTGATTTAGAACTGCAGTTTTCTTGGCATCCCAAAACATATCGTGATTTCCCCGCAGCAAAATCTTATTTCCGGGAAGATCTGCGATAAAAGCAAGATCTGTTTTTGCTTCGGACAGATTTTTGCCCCAGCAATGATCTCCAGTGATGACAAATGTATCTTCATTTCCAATCAGTTTTCTGCAATTCTTTTCGAGTTTTTCTTCATGCTTTTTCCAGACTTTCCCGAATCTATCCATAGGTTTGTCTACGGAAAAGGCCAGATGCATATCTCCCAGAGCATATAGTGCCATGTTTTCTGAGTCTCCATTTGAAGTGAATGTTCGATGGGCAGGCCGGACAATACAAACTGCGATGTCATATGGGGAAAAGGCGCTCACCGACATTTTCAGTATAATGAATTGATTCTGGATGTCAATTTGATTTGCATTCACCTACACCTGGTCGGCTCAGGCCTGGGGGCTGATTGGCAAAACCAAAAGAGGATATGCCCATAACAGATATACCCGCTAAAATCACTTTGTTGTCTGCATCAAAGTTTAGAAACAAAAAAAGTTTACATTTACAGCGTAAAAGTAAACTTCCAAAGAAAGTGGCAGATATTTTATGCATCATCTGTAAATGATACGACATCGTTGGGCGTGCAAGACAGATATTTGCATATGCGTTCTAGGGTTACAAGCGTTATATTTTGATCCTTTTTAAGTCGGTCGAGCGTATGATTGTCAAGGACCTTATCCTTCAACAGAGTATACTGTGTAATTTTGCGTTTCTGCATCGTGTCCCATAACGGGCTGTAATCAACCATTGAAAAGTCCTCCTAAGAACAATCATAGCTGATTTACGGATAAATCAATATTGTGCATATATCCACAATGTTGTATACTGATTAGAAGGAGGTAAAAGAATATGCAGGAATTTGACTATAGTAATGAAACATCGAATGATTTGTATGATGCGGTGGATGGGCTGTCTTATGAGGAAGCGGTATCTGCCAAGGCAGCTATTGAAAAAATAAAAGAGGAAAAAGAAGAGAAAAAGGTCATGAAATTAAAAAAATGGTTTAATGAGGCTCTTTTCCCGATTCTTAATGAATTTGCAGCTGTTTCCGGATGCTGCCTTAAAATTGATCAGGATGCGTATGGCGGTATGACAGTAACATTAAGGAGCAAGTATGGCGTTGATATCACTGCAAACCAGAAACAGATGCACATGGCAATAGCATTCGCAGATCACATTGCTGTAAACAAGTGGTCTGAAGCTGATGAGGTGGAACTTACTCTCATATATGGTATTCCTGAAGAAGATTAAGAATTGAATGGATGAGAAAAGGTTCATCCTATTAGCAAAACACTAATGAGATGGACCTTTCATTGAATTCTCTTAATAAATGCAGTATTGAGGTGCTCCCCTGGATGCCAGAAGATCATCAATACCTTTTCCATTTTCTTCTTTCCAGTTTGCAATTACGACTGGTATGCCAGCAGCTTTTAGTCCGTCTGCCAGTGATTTTTCGCACGATAAAACACGCTCATTATGAAGCTTGTCTGCATCAAATGCAACAACAACCATTTTCATTCCCAGTTCTTTCATTTGAGAAAGGACACCGTCATCTAAAATAAGAGAATAGGAATTGACCCCGGGAAGAGTTACCACCGGAGTCGATAAGGCGTTGGATGCAAATAGTCCTTTTGGCTCACCCTCCGTGATGTACCAAAGGGAGGATGTTTTGGCAAAAGGAAGGCCGTAAAAACTGCATTGGTTTGCAGCCGCGCAGCCCTTTTTATAGATGTTGGCCAATATTCCACGTGTTGCAGCCTGAGAATCCTGATAGTAGGAAGCCAGGGTTCTGTATTTTCCTTTTTGCGGGAGAAATTCTTTCTCTCCTCCAGGGGTTACAAAGTAAACTCCCTTCATGCTGATGAAATATTTTTTACCTTCGGCATAGTAGAAACGATCCTGGCCGGAAGTGATCACGGTTGCATCAATGTCAGAAAAATCTTTCCGGATCCGAAGACGAAAGGTGTTCCCATCGAGGTCATACATCGGAAATACCAGTCCACTTGGGCCGGCAAAGGTCCACTGCTCTCCTTTTAAATACGCCCCGGGAATTCCTTCGAGTGAATTTGATCCAAATTTCTGTAGAATTAGATCTGCAAGCCTGGCTCTGGTTATATTTCTGGTGCGGTATCGGTTATGGTACTTTACCCGCAGGCTGTCCTCTTCTGGAAATGATACAATATGATGCTTTTCAATCAGTTCATCCGTCCAACCCTGGCTATGAAGATAAGCCTTGTGTGCCGGGTCAAGGATCAGAAGATTTTGCATATAGGTGTAAATACTGCTGCAGTTTTCATTGTTTTTGGGCACAATCTGATCAACCGGTTTCAGTTCCCTTTTTTGTGGTTTTGAAATATGCGAATAATTCATTCCGGTTTTCTTTTTCCGGAGCAGTTCGTACTGAGTGCGTTCTTCATAGATGGAACTGCCGGAACCTTTTGCGCTTCCGATGAACACATATTCCTGGCCATCGGAACCGATCATATTGCACTTTTCTTTATCACGCTGGCAGCAGATGAGCTCACCACCGTAATCTTCCGGTGTCCAATAGCCACACCAGTCTTCATGCTGACAAATGGGGCATTTTCTGGCCCTGCTTACCCCTTTCCATGCATCGCTCATGTTCTTCTCCTCCTGTAAATATGATATTTGTTTGCTTTTTACCGCCATGTAGCGGAGTATGTCAGTCCTGCTGACGCATATGATTGCCTGTCGGCATCATTTTCGCATAAAAAAGGGCATATCAATCCCGGATGAGATCGTATGCCTTTCACATAGCGAATTATATTTGAAAAAAATGAGTACCGTTTTATTATATCTGCTTCACAAATGCTTGTCAACAGCGCTGAAACCCTGTTCGGCGAAGGGAAAGCCTTTGAAAGGACTGCAAGTTAAACACTCATGGGAAGGTTAAGAGATGCAGACCAGTCAGATTAATTCCAATATCTGTTGGATGTTCTTTTTGCCAAATGAGGTTTTATCCTGATTGATAATCAGACAGGGAACGCTCATAACATGATATTTTTCTTTTAAATCTGGAAAATGGGCAATATCATATACTTCAGCCGTTACGAGAGGGTTTAGGGAAGCAATCCTCTGTGCGGCCGTCACAAGATCCGGGCACATGGTACAGGAAAGTGATACCAGGACCTGCAGATGAACGTTATGCTGGATTGCCAGTATTTTTTCTCTTATTACAGGATCAAGTGGCTGCCCAGGCCCTGCAGCATTATATAATCCCAGAATAAAGGACGTAAATTCATGCCCTCCAGGGACGCCGTGAAAAGCTAGCCATGTCTGCTCTCCGCTTTCGGTTAATACATCCACAAAAGGAAGCGAAGCACCGGTCTCTGCAGAAGGGACGCGTTCGTGCACAGTCAACTTATCTGTATATTTTGCCAGTTCTGTCATATAATTTTCTAATTCCTGGCTCACGGGCCGGGAATCCAGATGCAGCTCAAGCTGCAATTTCCGTTCCATTTTGGAAAATACTGTATTTAACTGATTTATGATATCCTGTGAGAAAAAACCACCTGAGGATTTTACGTCTGGCGCGGCACCTTTTTTAACCGCCTGTTTTGCATGGATACCGGTTCTTTCCTGCATGGCAGCCGCATATTTTTCCAGCTCCGTAGCGGCGGTAGCACCATCTCCTACTGCGGTTACTACCTGGCGCAGATTTTTCTGGCACACATCACCGGCCGCATAAATTCCCTGGCAGCTGGTCTGCCGGCTTTTATCGGTTATCACATATCCATGGGGATCCAGATTTACCAGCTCTTTTACCAGTGAGGTGTTTGGCTCATAACCTGCAAATACAAACACTCCGAACGTGTCATTGGCAGAATCAAAGAGAGTTTCCTTTCCAGTATTTCTATTTTTGTAGCGGATCCTGCGCAGCATGTGGTCACCCTCAACGCAAATAATTTCGGTATTTGTCAGGACGGTAATCTTGGGATGATTTTTCGCTGCTTCTGCAACAGCCTTTGCGCAGGAAAAATCATCGTCCCGGATCAGAATGGTCACATGGCTTGCGAATTTGGTGAGGAATACACCCTCTTCTGCTGCTGCAAATCCTCCGCCGATTACAAAGATTTCTTTCCCGTAGAAGAATTCTCCGTCACAGGTTGCGCAGTAAGCCACTCCATGACCGCGGAACTCTGCCTCACCTGGAAAGCCGATCATTCTTGGATGGGCACCTGTTGCAAGAAGGATTCCAAAACTTTGGAAGATGCCCTTGTCTGTAGCGCTTTCCCAGAGTTCTGCTCCAGATGCAGTTTCTTCTTTTTTCAGCGCAGTAACTTCCCCTAATAGAAATTCAGCTCCAAAAAACTCGGCCTGTCTGCGCATGGTTTCGGTCAGTGCTCTCCCGCTGGTTTTCTCAACGCCGGGGTAATTTACCACTTCATCCGTAATGGTGACTTGGCCGCCGAACTTCTCTTTTTCAATAATAAGGACTCGGTAATGCGCACGCGCCAGATATAATGCGGCAGTCAGTCCGGCCGGTCCTCCGCCGATCACTACTACATCATAGAAATTTTTGTTCCCCATCAGAGCATACCCACCAGATCAAGGCTTGGCTTTAAGGTTTCTGCACCTGGCTGCCACTTGGCCGGGCATACCTGATCACCATGTTCTGCTACGAACTGGCATGCCTGAAGGCGGCGGAGCAGCTCGTCTGCATTGCGGCCAACATTGCCTGCATTTATTTCATACACAACGATTTTCCCTTCTGGATTTACGATGAAGCTTCCTCTTTCGGCCATTCCGTCGGACTCAATTAATACATCAAAGTCCTTGCAGAGTACATGCGCGGGATCGGCCAGCATCGGATAGGTGATCTTGCCGATCCGTTCAGAGGAATCATGCCATGCTTTGTGCACGAAATGAGAATCTGTAGAGACCGAATAAACTTCGCAGCCTGCCTTTAGAAAATCAGGATATTTGTTTTGTAGATTTTCAAGCTCCGTAGGGCATACAAAGGTAAAGTCTGCCGGATAGAAGAAAAAGAGACTCCATTCTTTCATGATATCGTCCCTGGTTACGGTTTTAAATCCACCATTCTGATAAGCCTGAACAGAAAAGTCGTTTATTTCTTTATTGATCATTGACATCTTAGCATTCCTCCTTTATGGAGTAATGGTTCCCGAAAGCTCATAAATTTATGCGAAGATTGCGCTGCGGCAATGACGTTTGCATAGAGGAAGGTATCAGTCTCACGGTCATCAAAAACAAAAAAGACATACAAAGTCCATTGGGCGTTTTCTCCGGTCGTACGACGTCCTTTTCTTTATCTCTTATTTCTGACTCTGGTTATAGCATTCACGTAATGCTTTTGCAAGCTGATCTGCACAGGAAGTGCCTCTTTTCCCACAGAGATTCCCTCCCAGAATACCTTCGATCTGGTCTACGGTCATTCCGTCAATCAGTTTGCTGATGGCCTTTAAATTTCCATCGCAGCCTTTCGTAAATACCACATTTTTCACTACATCACCTTCCAGGTCAAATGCGATATCGGATGGGCAGATGCCCTGCGGCTTAGCGCTATATCTCATATGAATACTCCTCTATTAATAGAACATTGGGGAGCCAGGTCCTAATGGAAGTCCCAGCAGATACCATACAGAGAACATTACGAGCCATCCAAGCAGGAAGCAGATGGAGTATGGAAGCATGGTCGAAATAACACTTCCGATACCTGCCTTCTTATCGTACTTCTGGAAGAATGCAACCGTCAGTACGAAGAACGGCATCAGCAGTGCGATGATGTTCGTCGCAGAATCACCGATACGATAAGCACACTGTGTAAGCTCTGGTGAAAGACCCAGTCGCATGAACATCGGTACGAAGATCGGTGCCATGATTGCCCACTTTGCGGAATCTACCGCGATAAAAATGTTGATAAATGCAGTTAATACAATGAAACAGATAACAAGTGGAAGTCCGGTGAATCCGACAGACTTCAGGAAATCTGCACCGGATACGGAGATAATGGTTCCCAGATTAGAATAGTTAAAGCAGGATGTAAACTGAGCCGCGAAGAAGATCAGAACCATGAAGCTGGACAGACCACTGATGGTCTTGTTCATAAGTGCGATCATGTCCTTATCGTTCTTGATGGAGCCGGCACCGATACCATACGCAAGACCCGGAAGCAGGAATAAGAGCATCATGAAGAAGATAATTCCGCTCATGAACGGGGAACTTAAGAAGGAGTGAGTCTCCGGATTACGTAAAAGGCCATTGGTCGGAGCAACCAGGGAAGCAATGAAAAGAACATAAACTAATGCAGTGATACCAGCAAAACGCATGCCGCGCTTCTCGTTCTCTGCAATATCCTGTACCTGCTCAGATGCATCTGGAACATATGGGGTCAGACGCGGCTCAACCAGCTTATCTGTTACCAGCGTTCCGATGGCTGTAATGAGGAACGTAGATGCAATCATGGAGAACCAGTTTGCAACCGGTAAAACCGTATAGTTCGGATCCAGTGTCTGTGCTGCCTGTGTGGACATACCTGCAAACATCGGGTCGTTTGTTGCAATCAGAAGGTTTGCACTCCATCCACCAGATACACCGGCGAATGCAGCAGCGAGACCTGCAATCGGATGACGGCCAAATGCCATAAACAGAATCGCACCGAGCGGAACCAGTACGACGTAACCGGTGGAAGATGCGATGTTTGACATGATACCGAGGAATACAACAACGGATGTTACAAGTCCCTTCGGTGTGGATGCAGCTACCTTACGAAGAAGTGCGGATAAGAATCCGGTTCCGTCTGCGACACCGACACCGATCATAATCGTAAATACAGTACCAAGTGCGAAGAATCCGGTAAAGTTGCTGACAACCGTTGTTACCATGTGACGAATGCTGTCCGGTGCTAAAAGACTTACGACTGCTACTGACATCTGATTGATCTCACCGATCTTGCTGTCCAGGAAATCATAGGTTACAGATACACCACACGCTGCACAAATCGCGGAAATCACGATGACAGCCGCTGTTAAAATGATAAAAATCGTTGACGGGTTCGGCAGTCCGTTTCCGACACGTTCTACGGTATCCAGTGCCCGCAGAATAAAGCCCTTCTTTTCTTTTGTCTTTGTCTCTGACATGTTCATACTCCATTCAACATAATTACAATCAGAATCTACGCTGTTATATCCCCTTCATGCAGATTCTGTGTTTTCAAACGCTCCTTACAGGCAGGAATCGACATCTGCCTTATCAATCATGACATTCAGGATTTCCTGGTCTGTTGACTTCATGCCGACTCTGCCGATGTATCCCATGTTCTTAATCGTTTCCTCTACATCCTGCTCCACGATACCTTCACCTGCCTGGAACTGCTTATCGCTCATACTCATGTAGTGTGCGAGCAAGGCCGCATTTACAGATGCCGCGATCTTCGCAGCACAGCTCGACTTCGCGCCATCACACACGATACCGCCGACATTGGCCAGTGTGTTCGTGATCGTTCGACCGATATGCTGGTAGTCACCACCGGCCATAAAGGTGATGGCTGCACCAGAACCACAGGCTGCACTTACGGCCCCACAGAATGCAGAAAGAGCGCCGATATAGTGCTTGATATAGATGGATACCAGATTACTTACAAGCAGTGCCCGATACATCTTCTCTTCTGAGATCTTCCACTCACGAGCATATACAAGTACCGGCATCGTTACGGTGATACCCTGATTTCCGGAACCGGAATTGATCACAACCGGAAGCGGACATCCACTCATACGTGCATCCGAACCTGCCGCTGCCGCTGCACAGGCTTCGGTCCGGACATCATGTCCCCAGTTTCCGAGGATGGTCTTACCGATCTGTGCACCCCATGCGTTATCGAGACCCTCCTGAGAAATTCTCGAGTTCATCTCGATCTGACGCTGAATCACATCCTTGATTTCAGCGAGATCTACGGTATTTGCATACTCGAGAAGACCCTGAAGACTCATCTTGTTGCGATCTGTGCATACGATACCCTGCGTTGCTTCTTCCTTGACCTCATGCTCTACGTCACGAAGAACCTCCTGATCCTTCGACATATAAACGATGTCTGTGTGATGGTAAGCGATACGTACACAAGCCGTATGCTCTTCAGATTCCATGATGATCTCGATATAGAGATTTGGAACATCCTCTGACAGATTCACATCGCAGATCTTCGTTTCGTTGAGTCGTCTGCACTCTTCACGATCTTCATCGGTCACATCGGCGATCACTTCCAGCTTCTTATCCGGATCGCCGCCGACCATACCAAGAATAGCGGCTACCTCGATGCCCTTCTGTCCACCAGAATTCGGCACGGTTACGCCCTTTACATTCTTGATGATGTTACCGGAACAGTTGACGGTGATGCGTATCGGCATCTCCCCCAGGAGCTTCCGTGTCATCGCTGCCGCATAGGCGATGGCAATCGGCTCGGTACAGCCCATCGCCGGAATCAGCTCCTCACGTAAGATCGCTGTGTAATTCTTAAAGTCATTTTCACTCAGCTTCATACGCTTTTTCCCTCCTTCTATTTACTATCCGTACTCCCCGGACAGTTGTCCTGATAACATATGGTCTACTATGTATGAATCATTGTGCTGCTCATAGTAGTAATCCGACCACTGATATTATCAGCTGCTTCGGGATAAATATTACCATATGGAGAAGAATCTGCAATTCCAAAGAATACACAAAAAGGAGTCCCTTCGTTTGTGTATTATATCTAACATCACCCACAGGCATATTAAAAAGCTGCTGCACCGAAATGCAACAGCTTTTTTCACGGAATCATCTATTCAAATGTATGGTTTTCACTCCCCATCAGTCAAAGGAAGTGGTTTTCCGACCGTGACAAAAATAGGAATGTTATGAAAGCTCCTTCTGGTATTCCTGTACATACTCTACGAAGTACTCAACGCCCAGTGACAGTACGCTCTCATCGATATCGAAGAATGGGCTGTGCTGTGGGAACTGACGCTCCTCCTCTGGCCAGCCACCGCCGAGAAGCAGGAGGCACTTCTCCTGTGGGTACTTTGCGAAATCCTCACCACCCATCTGAAGCTCCCAATCGGTGAGATGATCCTTTCCGAAAACGGTCTCTGCGGCTCTTCTTCCGGTATCTACACAGGCGTCATCGTTGATCATTGGAGGTGGTCCGAAGTGATAATCCACTTCGATCTCGGTACGCGTAGCCTCACCTACGCCGGCTGCTACACGCTTGATGATCTCCGGATACTGATCACGTGTCTCCGGAGTAAAGGTTCTTGCAGTACCCATGAGGTGTGCTTCTGCCGGAATAACGTTTGATGTCGTTCCGGAATTAAATGCTGTGATACTGATAACGGATGCCTCAAGCGGATTTAACTCTCTTGCAACAACACGCTGCATCGAAAGAACGAACTCGGAAGCTGCAACAACAGGGTCTACGGTCTGGTGTGGAAGTGCACCATGGCCACCCTTGCCCTTCACATAGATATCGAAGGTATCCGCAGCGGACATAACAGGGCCATAACGAAGAGATGCATAACCAGCCGGAATCTTACTCCAGATATGCATCGCAATGAGACGATCACACTCCAGAAGTGCCGGATCATCCTTCATCAGTGCAGCGCCACTGTTCTCGATGCACTCCTCTGCTGGCTGGAAAAGAAGGCGTACGGTGATGGTCAGCTCATCTTCCATCTGCTTCAGAAGCTTGGCTGCTCCGAGGAGCATGGTGATATGTGTATCATGACCGCATGCATGCATCTTGCCTTCATTCTGAGACTTCCACTCACACGCTGCCTGCTCTGTAATCGGCAGTGCATCGATATCTGCACGAATTCCGAGAATCTTGTCGGAAGAATGCGGTCCCTTGATGGTGGCGATCACGCCGGTCTTGCTGGACTCCTGGTATGGAATTCCGAGTTCATCAAGATATTCCATAATCTTCTTCTGTGTATTGAACTCCTCCCATGGTAACTCAGGGTGCTCATGGAAATAACGGCGAAGTTCTACTAATTCGTTCTGAATTTTCTTTCCTTCTGTGATGACATCCATTTTGTATTTCCTCCTAATGAATGATGTGAAACACGTATGTTTTATTCTTTTTTTAGTACAGCCTTCCGAAAACATCGGCATTCGGAAGGCTGTGGAATTTAAATATTAGAATGGGCCGTAGTTGATCTTGGTAGCAACAATCAGTGCGACCACGCAGACAACAAACAGTATCGAAATCAGCGGAGTAATAAACTTCCACCACTTCTTAAGAGGGATACCTGCGATCGTAAGGAAGATCAGAAGAGTACCACTGGTGAACCAGAGAGAGTTTGTAAGACCATCACCAAACTGGAATGCGAGGATCATAGTCTGACGCGTCATACCGATGATATCTGCAAGCGGAATAAGGATAGGCATGAGCGCCATAGCCTTTGCCGAACCAGAAGTGAGGAGACCGTTGAAGATTGCGATAACGAACATAACCGCGATGGCTGCGATCGAACCCGGAAGGCTCTTCAGAGGTCTGGAAATGCTGTAAATGATCGGGTCGATGATACCGGACTCAGTAAGAATCCACTGGATACCTCTCGCAAGACCGATGACAAGTGCAGGTGTAAGACCATCCTTCGCACCGGCACAGATTGCATTTACGAGGTCATTCGGTGCCATCTTGTTCAGAAGACCCGCAGCGACTGCAGCAAACAGGAAGCATGCGGAAAGATCGTTCATAGACCATCCAAACTTTGCAACACCTGCGATGGCTGCTACGAATACAACGAGGAAAAGCAGGAGCGCCATGCTCTGTCCGCCCGTCAGCGGAGTCTTCATCTCCTCAGAATAATCTACACGGAACTTATCGGAATCAAGGTCTGCGGTGATGGACTGAATCTTTCCATTACGAACACCACGTGCATAACGAAGTACGTAAAGAATGATGATAAAGTCCGCAACGCAAAGCAGGATCAGACGGAATGCAAAGCCTGAGAACATCGGAAGCTCTGCAACTTCATGAGAAATACCTACCGTATACACACTGGTCGGTGAGAAAGAGAAGCTGATCATATCGATCATAGCGGAACATGCGATACCAGTCATCAGGTCATAGCCGAGTGCCAGAACCAGTGACAGAACGATCGGAATGAACGGAACGATCTGCTCATTCCATCCGAGGAATCCACCGAGTGAACCGAAGATGATCATGATAAGAACCAGGATCTTCTCGGAACCGACAGCTTCAGACTTCGAAAGGATACGAGCTACACCCTTGTTCAGAGCACCGGTCCGCTTGTAAACCTCGATACATCCTGCAACGAGCATAACGAGGAACATCATGCCTGCTGAGGATACAAGTCCGTTCGGAATCGACTGAAAAATCGCCTGCGGTCCTAAATACGTCTTTTCCGTTGCATGGAAAGAGTTCGCGATAACAACGGTTCTGCCATTCAGCACTTCACGATCAAATGCGCCCGGGCTGATAAACAGTGACATGATGTAACAGCCTACGATTACGAGGAATACGATAACGAATGCATTAATCGATCCGCTCTTCTTTTGTTTCTTTACGTTTTCTCCCATTTCATACTCCTAACCCTTTTAAAGATTTGCGTCTACATCTGCCTTATCGATCATGACATTCAGGATTTCCTTATCCGTGGACTTCATACCGACTCTGCCGATGTATCCCATGTTTTTAATAGTTTCCTCTACATCCTTCTCAACGATACCCTCGCCTGCCTGGAACTGCTTGTCACTCATGCTCATATAGTGTGCAAGCAACGCTGCATGTACCGAAGCGGCGATCTTCGCTGCACAGCTTGGCTTCGCGCCATCGCATACGATACCACCGACATTGGCAAGTGTGTTGGTGATTGTTCGTCCGATATGCTGGTAGTCACCACCGGCCATAAATGTAATGGCAGCACCCGAGCCACAGGATGCACTTACAGCGCCACAAAATGCGGAAAGTGCGCCGATATAGTGCTTGATATAGATAGAAACCAGGTTACTAACGAGCATCGCCCGATACATCTTTTCCTCGGAAATATGCCACTCACGTGCATACACGAGAACTGGCATCGTCACCGTGATGCCCTGATTTCCGGAGCCGGAATTGATCACAACCGGGAGCGGACACCCACTCATACGTGCATCGGAACCTGCCGCTGCCGCTGCACAGGCTTCGGTACGGACATCATCACCCCAGTTTTCGAGGATCGTCTTACCGATCTGTGCGCCCCATGCGTTATCGAGACCTTCCTGTGAAATTCTCGAGTTCATCTCGATCTGACGCTGAATCACGTCCTTGATTTCAGCAAGATCTACAGTGTTTGCATACTCGAGAAGTCCCTGAAGGCTCATCTTGTTTCGATCTGCACGTACAGTTTCATCTGCATTTTCCTCTACAACGGCATTCTCGATATCTCGAAGAACTTCCTCATCCTTCTTCATATAAACGATATCCGTGTGATGGTTTGCGATGCGTACACAGGCAGTATGCTCTTCTGATTCCATTATAATCTCGATATAGAGATTAGGAACATCTTCCGCGAGATTTACATCGCAGATCTTCGTCTCATTGAGTCGTCTGCACTCCTCACGATCTTCATCGGTCACACCAGCGATCACTTCCAGTTTCTTATCCGGATCGCCGCCGACCATACCAAGAATGGCGGCTACCTCGATACCCTTCTGTCCACCAGAATTCGGTACCGTTACGCCCTTGACATTCTTGATCATGTTCCCGGAGCAGTTCACTGTGATGCGCGTCGGCATCTCTCCCAAGAGTCTCCGGGCCTCGGCTGCCGCATAAGCAATCGCAATCGGCTCCGTACAGCCCATCGCCGGAATCAACTCCGCACGTAAGATCGCTGTGTAATTCTGGTACTCATTTTCACTCAGCTTCATACGCTTTTCCTCCTTTTCTTTGCTACCCGGGAACGCCCCGGACAGCCTGCTGTTCATATGCAGTGCAGGATGAATGAACACTCTCAATCCGCATTTTCAACTGTCCATAGCATTAACCACACTACTAATACTACCAGCACGTACGGCTATATACTACCACAAAGAATATCGTCTGAATATCTAAATAATCGACAAATATTTATAATATTTTTGTGAATTTTGCTCAAACACAAGGCTTTCTGTCATCCGATCTATAGCCTTTCAGATAGACGAAGCCCCCTGATTTTTAAGTATTTCCTGCTTCCCTGTGTTTTTATGCGCGCACGAACGCGTCTCTTCGTCCTGCTTCCTATTGCAATTTACGACTACTTCGTGTGCAAGATTTCCGAAATTTCGTTCTTTTCATGAAACAAAACCGCCGGGCAAAGAAGCTTCGCTTCCCTGTTCGGCGGTATATCGCTCTTTTTCATATTCTGTTTATCGTGCCTGGAGAAAGAAATCCTCGAAGCCACCGAAGTTATGGAGGTCCAGGCGGATGAATTCGATAACCGTAGCAGCATCTTTCTTTCGAAGACCTTCGATAATATCGGTATGATGCTCAGTATCCTTTGACAGCAGCACATCCCGATTGCTGTTCCAGTAAAACTGTGCATATGCACGGGTCAGACGGTTCATCGTAAGACGAAGCTCCTGTAGCGCATAGTCATTATGCGGTTCTTTCTGAGTTTTGGGTATTCAAGAAAAGGGGCTATGTTTTTTCACAGCCCCTAATGTTTTATACGCTATACCCAAAATTCAGAAAGAACCGCTTATATGTCTTTTACCTGCAGTCCCTAAAACCAATCTGTTACGATGTGGTACGGATCCATGGTTTCTGCGGTGATATAGTATTCGCCTGTTGCTGGGACAGGCTGGCCGTCCGGGCCGATGATCTTTGCATTAGGGCTTATTTCCGCCAGGGAAAGTAAAGTTGTGCAGGGTTTGATTAAGCACAGTGGGTTGTTCTCAACAATTTTATATAAATATTTTCTTTTGTCTCCGAACCGCTCTGCCACAACGCCGGCTCTGGGACTTTTTAGAGTCATCTTCATATTCATATCCTTCTTAAGGCCAGTATTCAAGAAAGGATCATGCTCCTAATGATACACGCTGTGGTGGAGCGTTTGTCAAGCATGATGATCCCGCTTCACCCCATTCTACCATTATTTGGGAGTTGCATCAATAGAAAAAGAGGCATCAAACACTGTGAGGAACGCCCGGCCTTCATTACTTTTCGCCACATTGCTTTATATGGACGAAAATAGAAGAAATCGGCGATATTTAGGTATTGCGATGGGCACAATGCTCCGTCAGAAAGGTTTCCTGTGCTGAATCATCAATCGCTTGGTCATATGGGGATTTGTTCTGTACAATGCAGAAAAGAAGCACTGCAAAAAATAGGAAAAATAAGAAAAGTATCAAATACATCGTAATTTTTGCCCTCCTGTAGTATTGAAACGCTTACTGATTTAAGTTTCGATCTTTCTTAGGTATCAGAAAGTGCCAGGCACTCCATATGCCCATCTGTGAATTGGTATAAGTGTTTAAGAAGTGGAATTTCTGGGTTCTTCAGCGAAGCATCGGTGCTAAAGAACAATGGTATTTTAAAATGGCTGCTGTCCAGAAAGAGGTTCAATTTCCTTGCATCATCCAAAGTTTCGGCAATCACTATGTATGCCTGAAAAGAAGCGACATTTTGACGATCCAGTTCCGCTTTTAATGCCTTTTTATTTGAACGGAAGGGAAATACTAAGATCTGCCCCTGAAAACGCGTCTTAAGGCAAATATGGGGAATGGACGGGGCATTCTCAATGGCCTGCGTAAGGAATATATGGGGATTGCTTTTTAGAATATTGATGCAGGCGCTATTGCGGACCAGAACTGCTAAAATCGTAGGTGGATCATTTGCGATACGGTTGGGGAAATAATCAAAAATTCTGGGACTCGGAAATAATAATTCCATTAACTTACTGCTAAATGAGCTTAGCTGCAGGATGGACGGCCCGCATGCTTTTCCGTCGCGAAATATGGAAAGAGGGATTAACAATCCTTTGCGTATCAGAGCATGAATGGGATTTCGATAGGGATTACCGTCCCCGGCAGAAAAACGCTTGAATTTGTTTGCACACCCACCAAACAATAGAAAATCTCTTACCTGAGCTGCAGTGCAATACTGCAGCTCATAGACTATGGATAGGATGAGCAGTTCCAGATCAGACAATTCATTTTTTGAGATGGAATGCCATGCTCCGGATGATTTTGAGGTATGAATGGACTTAATGGTTGTGGTGCTATCAAATCGAAATGGGGAATAGGACATGGTATATGCGGTGATATCCGCGTTCCTTTCATTTTCATTCACTGAAGAAGATGCCACCGGTGTGTTCTGTAGTGCTCATGGCCTCGACTGGTTCTTCCGGCGTTTGCTCTTCTGAACCTGAGACTGCTTTGGTAGTTTCTGCAGTCAGATTCATCTGGGCTTGAGGTTCTGGCCTGGATTTTTTATTTTCTGCAAGGAAGTAATTTCCTGGTTTGCCGGAAGAAAAATATCCGTTTGAGGATATGTGAGCAACGCTGTATTTCTTTTCAAAAATAGTTGGATGCAAAGGTCCCGGCATGAATGGTTCCCATTCGATCTTCAGTCTTGGGGCACTCTTCTCTCGCGGTTTGGGTAGAAAATTTACCTTTCCCCTGAAGGGATAAATCGGTGAGGAATTGTTTACGGAAAAGAATATAACTTCCTGAAACCCCAAATACCGGAATACCGTGCCAGAAAAACGTTCGGATAAGGTAGGTGTGGAGCGTCTTGAATATGAGTAAGCTGGCCGCTCTGCTGTGATTGCTGTTTCCGTAACGGTTTCCTGTGTGACGTGTTCCAGGGTCTCACCAGCCATTTTGGAAAAGATGTCCATTTCTGTGGTGCTTACGCGTCCGAATATAACCTGATGTGCACAGTTACCGAGCATAATGCTGTCAAGCTGTATTTTCTTTACCTGATCCAGTGTCTGGATGGCACAGATGACAGCAACCCGGTACTGGCGGAACAATGTGAAGAAACTTTGGAGTTTCGGATGCAGGAGCACAGGGAGCTCATCAATGTAAATAAAATTTTTGATACGCTCATTTTCTGATCCAGGACGCCTGAGGACGGCCGTTTCATAGGAAAGGAGGAAAAATAGGCCAAAACCGGTTGCCACAGAATCACCTCGCTCAAGGGCATAGTTTAATATAATGACTTCACCGTACTCCAAGGCTTTATCAATATCAACGGTCTCTTCCGCTTCAAAAACATCGCGGACCAGAGGATCATTTAGGAAATTGTTGATCAGGTTTCGCAGTCCATTGCAGCGATCATACATATTTGCTTTATTTTCGCCCAGAAGGTCATTGTTGATGGTTGTGTATACCTGTTGCCATTGCCCTACATCCACAACCTCAGCGACCTGTTCTGTGCGGTCATTTCCATTGCCTCTGAGGCTGTGAACGGAATAATACTTAATGAGTGCATCCAGATATGGGCGGCAGCGGCTACAATCATTGATCAGGTTCTGTACATCGGATGCTTTGGGAACCTGCCCAGGGTGGACCAGATGGTAGGTCAGCATTAATAGTTCTGCTATGCTGATGGTTACTGTTTCGTTGAGACTCGAAAAATAAGGATCGGATACCCCTGACTGATTATAAATGGACTGGACTACGGTAGCGAAATTGGAGGCTTGGGCCGTGATGGTGGTTGCCAGTGCCTTTCCGGTCAGCGACGGATCAATTTTAAAAGGATTGAAGCCGGTGAAACCTTCTTTGTGCTTCCCGTCTTTTAAAATCGGATCAATTCTATGGATCTTCAGTTTGCGGTTTTTGGCCATATGGTAGCACTGATCCGCCCATGCGGCATTGGGTGCTACAACTGTGATGCCGGCAGATTGGGAGTCAAATTTAAGATGCCGGTACAGCTCTCTTCTGCTGTTGTTTTCTTTTTCAATATGTTTGTCTGCATTCGGGTTTTCTAACAGAACCGGTTCAAAGTAATTGATGGAAAAATCACTTCCATTGAATGGAACACAAATCCGTAATTTCCCCTCTTTCAGGGCTGCGTAGCAGGCTTTTTTCTGATAATCCTCGTTATATACTTTCTGATCAAGGTCGTCTGCAATGGCAACTGTGAGCACACTGGATGTTTTTGCGGTGCCGGTTGTACCATCGCAGTACATATGTAAAAATCGGTCCAACTCTTTTACAATAAATTGAGATCCCGTTGAAAGATAACGGACTGCTTTAAAATCATAAGCAAATTCTTTGGATTTCCGGAAATCTATGTACTGATCGAGTTTAAAACGATCGATCTCATCTAGGACTAGGTCCGAAGAGAATGTGTCATATAACTTGCATCCGATATAGATGGGGATCAGGGGCGGAAGTCCGGCAAACAGAAAAATGCCCAGCTGCATGATCATGTCCTTGCCGATGTACTCTCCCACAGGAATAATTGAGAGAAAACGGATTAAGGACGGATAAAGGCTGCTCATTATGAACTTCTGGATGATTATTAGGTCATTCAATGTTAAGAGGATGAGACTGCCATATTTGTACAGACGGTAGCACCAAAAAACATATCTGGTAGAATACATCCAGATTATAGGAGGCACAAATAGCCAGAAAAGTGCCATTATGAGTGATAGTAAATGATTTTCTAAGTAGCGATTGGAAAGATTAGAAATAGAAATGATAATAATAAATAAATTTATTATTATGTTGAGAAGCAAAAACGCATAAAATACACCAACCAGAGCGGGGCTCTGGCTATACTTTTTAAAATTCTTCCAGAAATCAGATACGGTTACAGTATCGGAGTCAAAGATATAGTCCTGGTCATCCCCAAATGGTAAGGGCTGGATTTTCCGATTGATGGAATTGTATAACTCGCCTACTTTATCCCGTAGAATTTTAAATATCAAACTGAGCATAAATGATTCCTGCCTTTCCAAGTGAAAATGTGTTTACTGAATGAGACTTCCATCGGCTTGAAAACTATAGGTTTTCCCCTGGATCACTATCGTACTAAGGTTTAGCGTGCCATTATTCTGAAATAGATATATCTTTCCATGGATTTTTTGCCAGCCAGTGACCATGGCCCCGGACTGATCGAAATAATATCTTTGATGATCGATCGTCTTCCAACCGGTTATCATAATGGATGACGCAGGATCGAAGTAGTATTTTTTACATGTTTTTGAAAACCATCCGCGAACTGCTCTTCCATTGTTTTCATCGTGATAAGTCCATTCTCCGCCAAAAGATTGCCAGCCGGTCAGCCGCTCACCGTTTTCGTTAAAAGTGTAGTAGTCTCCGTTTATAAGGTATCGGCCACTTATAAGGTATTCACTATCGTATTCAGAGCGTTCGGAGGAAGCGAGCTTATAGAGCTGCGCATCATTTTTCTTCTGCCAGTATCCTGTATAATAGCCAATATCTTCAGATGATAGATATTTTGAATGATTATAGGCCAGCTCTGCTTTTTTACTGGTATACAGGTATGTTTGGTCGCTGGCTGCTTCGACTTTAAAAATATAATCACCTGGTTTTGAATATAGGATTTCTCTTGTGTTGATAGAGGTTGTGCTGCATGTAAGTTCTTTTCCACGTTGGGTAAGACGACCGTCCTTTTCGATGGTATATATAGTCACATGATATGAGTCGGCATGTTCAACAGGATCCCATTCTGCGACTGTCCCATTCCAACGAAGCTGCTGTGGCTGATTTAAAACCATTGGTAGCGGATAGGAATGTAGGGTAAAACTACAGGATGAGTAATCTGCAGATATAGAGAGTCCCTGTATTGTCCCGGAATCTGAAAGACAATTTCGTTCTTTTAGCCATTCAAAATCATACCCTTTTTTAGCATTAAGAGTAATCCTATAGTCCATATAAGAACCGATGGGTAAATCGCTGGCATCATACATTCCCTGATAAGTGATGGTGTACTCGGAACGGCTGGGCTTAAATGATACTTGATCTGCATTGATTTCGCCCTCTTTTACTTTATAAATTCTCTGGATGCTTACGCTGGTAATCTTTTTGGTATCGGCAGCGTATGTGGGGATTGTCAATATGACAAACATGAATATGAGGAAAATAATGGAAACTGATTTCATTTTTATCATCTTAAAATCCTTTCTCAAATTCAAATTTTTGGCACAAAAAAGCATAACATAATCGGCTGCAGCAATTCTGCAGATTGATTATGTTATGCCGGAAAGCGGTTTTGTAATAAGTATTCTATCATATTAGATTAGCTTTGTAAATTCTTACCTGATCGGAAACACTTATCAACGCTCAAACGATAATTTTTCACTTACCATATTGAATTCGCGAAAAAGCTTTTCACTATCGTCTTTTTTGATAATGGATGTAATGGTGGTTCGGTTGAGACCGCTAATGGCGGTCAGAAGTTCGATCGACTCGCCCTGACGGTGCAGCTTAACAATTGCATCTCGCTTTTTCTTTGTTATATGCATGGTCATCATCCTTTTTATTCTAAGCCAGCAAATGCACTGTTCATGAATATATTATCGGAATTATTTTCCTCGGTAGTTCTACTTGAAACGGTTTCGGTATCCTTATTTTCAGAAACAACTTTTGAAGTATCCTGTTTCATGGAAGACGTTGATTTCGTTATCGCTTCATTGGAACTATTATCAGTACGATTTTCGTTTACCACCGGTACATATGAAGGTGCCACACTACTCTTCTCTTCTCGGACTGTTGATCCGAAAGTAAGCTCGGCTATTTTCATATCCATTTCTGCTTGTGTATAACTGATGGGCGTATCTGTACTGATGGATTGTTCCAGTATGTACTCAATCGTTCTGCGTTTGTTGAGGCTTGCCATTTTTAAATCGCTTTCCCATTTGACAAGTGATTCATTGCCTTTAATGCGGATCTGAAATACTTTTGGAAGCTCTTCAAGGGGAATGTCTTTCGGTGCGTAGCCGATTAAGAGAAATTGTCGCTTGATTGCGTAATTTAGTACGGCAGCGGTCAAGTATGACATTGCTTGACCGCTGCGGTTATGATACCACGTAGCGAAATGTGGCGCATTAGCCGTATTGATGTTGATTTGAATGTAGCTAGCCATTATTTGTACCTGTTTTTGAGCTGTTTATGCAGTCCGATTACAATAGCGTACATTGGAGAAATTTCGGATCCATCATCAGCACGATTTGTTAAAACTACTTTTGTAAGTCCGTGATGTTCAGCCATGTATTTTTTGATGTGAGGATAATATGCGATTCCGGTGCCGCCGGTTATGAACATATTTTCAACGTCATCCAATGAATATTTTCCTTCTAATAGGCTACACAGTTTGATAGCTTCTTCTGCCAAAACTTTTTCGTAGATATCCTTTACATTGATCACAGTTGTGTTCTTACGAACTGCTGGATTACCTTCGCCTCTGGCATGATACTGTACCTGAAGATAACTAAAGTCCTCTCTTCCAGCTTCTTTTACCTTCTCTTCAACATACTTATCAATGTTGTACATTGCATGATCTGTATCACTGAACGCGGTTTCTGGATTGATCGACAGATTCTTTGCCAGTTCAAATAATCCAACTGTTTTATATCCAGCATCCATCATGATACATGGTAAGGCCTTCTTATCAATAGTTAAATTACCGTCTGATGATGCACCTTGGAAAAGAAAAGCTGTGATTACCTGTGCGTTACATAAGAAATTCGCGTTTGAAAGATCCAGGTCAAAATCAAAAGTACAGGATTTGCTGCCACGGCGGATTTTGAAATGATGGCGCTGCTTCAAAAATTCCTTGATCTGTGGCCATTCATTCATGCTGCCATAAGGCAAACCAATACCGATAAAATACTGCAAATTACTGAGGTTTCTAAAAAGATGTTTGTCAACATCTTTTTCAGGGTTATAGACGGTATCATATGCTACTATTGAGTATCCGATTGCTGCGAGTAAACTAATATGGAAAGTTCTGTCTTTAAAACGTTGTTTGTTTCGGTTACTATCAAGTTCTTCAGCATACATTTTTAAATTGGATTTCATACTGATGATTTGATCGATACTGTCACCGAACATGTATACAGATCCCTTGTATTCTATGTAGGTGTTGTCACCATCTGCTACTGATAAAGCATTAATAGAATTGGTGACATCAATCATTTTAGATGAAAAGGCGAGTAAATAGTCGCCAATACAGCACTTAAATTTATCAAATCCGCAGTCAATGCTCAAATATAATTTCTGGTCCATTCGTTTTCCTACTGCCCATCATCTTTTTCTAATTACATAGATGGCAGCTTTTCCTTTCTTTTCTTTTTCATTAACATCAATTTTATTATCATATCTTATGTTTTCGATGCTGTAGAACTCTTGAGTCAATTTATTATTATCAAAAATAATAATGACATTACTATTATATTACTGTGTATTTACGAAAATGTCAATATTATTATCGTCTTATCAATGAACTAAATCTGAATAAGACTCGATGAATGGCGCGAAAATTGCGTGTTAGTGGCATTGCGATTGCGTAAGAATGGCGTAACTATAGCGTGATAATGGCATAATGGTGGCGCACAATAATTTCAGCTTGACAGAATGGCGTAAAAATTGCGTGTTAGTGGCTTAAAAATTGCATTTTGATGGCGTTACTGCTCTCCTGCCTTTGATAAAACATAAAAAATAAATTTGGCAGATTCATAAAAGAAAATTTTACTAATACAACAAGCTCACAGGTTTGTTTTCTGAAATGAGCGTGCCGTGATCAATGAAAAGAAATTTATCATAGATAAAATAAATTAATTCACAAAAATGATAATGATAAATAAGAGAAGAAAATCCAACATGGAAAATATGATGAATAAATTATCAATTTTGATAATAAGAATATAATTCGAGAAATGATATAGTAGTAATGACATTATTACTACTATATCGAAGCGAGAACGGATAATGAATAAATTTACTATCATCAAATATAATAATAACATTATTATCATAATTAGTGATAATAAATACTTTACATATGCAAAAAGATAAAAATAAATTATTATTATCATAAAGGAAGCCCGATAAATAGCAAACATGTATTTGTATGACTTAAAGAGATGCAAGTTGGAATAAAGAATAATAGAAAATAAAGATGAGAGTAGGAGAGAGGGTGTAATCAAGTAAATAAAAAAAGCAATCAAATTTAATGATTGCTTTTATAGGCATATAAATTGTAAGATGGTATCAAGTTAAAGCCCGAATAATCTTGAAAAAAAGCCTTTCTTTTCTGAAGTTTGTTCATCATCATGTGAAAGCTCATCCTTTAATTTTTCGATATATTCGGATTGTTTCAATATGATTTCTTGCGCATCGCTGATAACTTGACTGTTAAGTTCATATGCATCTTTTGAAGACGATATAATATTTTGTGCATCAGTTAACTGTTTTTGCAGCTTGTCATTTTGTTCTTTTAAAATCTCATTCTGCTTTTTTGTCTCGGAGAGTGCAGATTCATAAAACTTCTTTTGATCTAAATAAACATCGCTTACTTGTTGGAGCAGACTTTCTAAAGCTTTTTGATTTCTGGCGTTAACCAAGGAAAATTGATTAATAACTTGTTGATCACGATCGGAAAGATTTTTCTTGTATAAAGCCAGGACTCGCTTCGCAATAATAGCAATCTGATCATCCTCATTATCGTTGTTATCATCAGCCGGCCCGTTTTCTAAAAGCTTAATGATTTCAGCATTCTGAATTCCCTTTTCTTTATAAGCAAGAATTTGCTTAAGGGTAGCATAATCAGATTCTGAATATTTGAAATTTGCACGTTTAGCATTTGCAGAAGTTGTAACGGCAACAGGATGAATAAAATCGCGGAAAGTATTGATTAAGTATCGCAGATTATTTTCTGGTTTATTTAACAATTTGGCAAGTTGTCCATACGTATATAAGCCATCTATATCGCTCACAATAGGACCATTATGTCCGTCTTGTTCGTTTACAACAGAGCCGTTATGATTATTTTGTTCAGTATCAGTTGAAGTGCCAGTAGAGTAATCAGAAGAAAAATCATCCTGACTATCAGGCTCCGAAGTTTCAGCATTAACATCATTAAAATTCGATTCGGTAGTGCTGCTTAAGTCCTGATCAGGAAGATTTTCATCTGTTTTCCTGCTGCCCATAAAGTTGTATACTCGTCCTTCCAAAATATCACCTCTTTCATAGTAACAAAGTTTGTTATTACTAAAAATAGTAAAAACACATGTGAAATTATTATTATTATACTAAAGCAAGGTGCAAAAATCAATAAATTAAGTATTGGTAGTTCGTAAATGGAAGGAGAGTGCTTGACGATAGGAAGTCAAAAATTATAATATGACATAAATGAAATTTATATTTATCTGGACGAACTCTTCAACGAAAAAGCTGTTTAATTCAATTACCCATATCCATACTTATAGCAGGTTGATACAAGGTACAGAGTAATGGCCAAATATCGGAGGAATCTTGAGACGTTGTTTTAATTATGGTAAGATAATATTGTACATTATTGGTTATCGAAAACAGATCGTTTGGATCAGGAAGTGTCTGGAGCGTGGCTTTGGCATTAGTGGCAGGAGTAGAATAATTTAAAATGAGTGGGCATTGCCCTGAGATTGATATGATCAGGGGAATGTCTACGGAGAGACTTTCCCTGTTTATATAAAATATTACAGAGAAAGTGAGGAGGATGAATGGATTTTTTTGTAAAACGAAATACGGAGGTGTATGTCAGATGATGGAAGATGAGGCATTACAGGTAATACAGAAAATGAATGTTAAAATAAATGGAACAGAGGATGAAGTAAAGAAATTTTACGGAGCGCTGGAAGTTGCAAAGAGAGCACTCAAAAAGGGAATAGAGGCTCATCCACTTGGAGCCTTGCATGATGTAAAAAAAGGTACGCTGTATACATGTTCCAGTTGTGGTACCCGTTTGGGATGGGGACCAAATGCAGCGAGACTGGCGAATTATTGTCATGGATGCGGTCAAAAAATCGACTGGAGGGGCACACCTAGAGAGTAAACAATACAGCATTTTAAAACATTATGCCTAAAGGGAGACACGAAAAATGATATTAGAAAGAGAACAGAGAGCGTCTGATCTTGCGACAAAAGCAGACAGAGATATAAGCCCAAAGCTTACAGATGAGCAGTATCATGCTCTTCTGTATTATACATTTAAAGCCGGTTTTAAGCATCCGGCGCAGCTGCTGGAAGCGTTTGTTGGTGATTTAAGTGGATGGCACAGAAATGGATCGGATGAGGAGGAACTTGCAGGCGAATGGTTTTCGCGGGCTTATAGTGGAATGGGCGGTAGTGATTCATTTCTTTACTACCTCTATGACCACCAGGTAGATATAGATGAGCTTGAACGGATTGCGGTTACGTTTGATCACGATCCGGAAGAGGTGTATGACGAAGATCCAGAAGAAGACTACAGGGAGACTTATGGGGATATCTATCCTTATGATTGGTATGAAGATTACCTGATGGATGTTCGTGATGAAATTGATGCTGACCAACGGGAAACCTGCGTGAAACTGATACGTTACCTTCTGGAGAACCAGGTAGACGGCTGCATTGACTGGGGTCATATAGATTTTCAATAGCCACAACCGATTTTGACAGGAAAAGAGGATGGTGGCTGCCTGAAATTTCTAATACCAGTGCGGCGTATTCCAAGAGACAGAATTATCGGAAGCCCTCACTTCATATTTATAAGAAATTGAAGTGGGGGTTGGTAATTCATCAGGATATGCAGCGAGTATGTTGCCAGTTTCGATATTGCAATCTTAGAATTGCTTTGTTATAATAATTTCATTAGATTATTTTTTTCAAAGATACCGCTTTTGGCGGTGAGTGAGCCCATATGGGCCTTTGGAGGGAATAGTCTATTTTTTTATATTCAAATCCCGGTTAGCGATAACTGGGATTTTTTTATTTTAAGACTATTCCAAAAGGAGGAAACGGTGATGGAGCAAATCATCAAACAGAATACGTTCTCAAGAACGGTATTTAATGACAGTAAGCTTGGCGCTTACTACACGGATCCGGTGCATGCCACTAAAATAGGAAGGTTGTTCCGATTGCAGGGAGAATGCTGCGTTTTGGAACCATCGTTTGGTAATGCAGAAGCACTGAAGGCGTTTTTAAGTCAGTGCGAGAGGGCAGATGAAGTCGGTTCTGTCCATACATTTGGTGTGGAACTGAATCGGGAAACCTTTGAGCAGTATAAGCAGGAGATCGAATTTCCAGTGTGCGCCGACTTCATTGGTGGGATCCGGGCATCAAACCGGGCATTTACATTATGTTTTGCCAATCCGCCATATGGCGTAGGCGGAGATGACGGATCAACCAGATTAGAAAAACTCTTCGTTGAAAGGATCTACCAGTTAATGAAAACAAAGGGGTATCTTGTCCTGGTTGTTTCCCTTACCACAATGAATCTCGATGAATTTGCAAAGTGCCTGCTGGCAAGGTTTAAACCTGTGGCTTTCTATCGCTTTGACGATAAGGAGTTTGAGAAATACAAACAGGTAGTATTTATTGGCCAGAAGCGTGTATCAATCGGGCTTTACCGGAAAGAGTATGAGGAGTGGATGAGCGCAAATCCTGGGGCACCGCTTGAGGATATACCGTATATTCCCAAAGATCCAGCCATACGCATGGAAGTTCCAGTGTCGCTGGAGAGTGAGATTGAACTGTTCACCACGAAGGAATTCGATGAGGCAATTTTACTTCATAATACGAGTGCCTTGGTGCCAGTGCTTAAAAAAGCTCTGCAGACCAATGCATACCAGTCGGTCGGACTCGGAAAGCCGATAGTCCCACTGAAAAAGGATCTGCTGTATTTATCAGCAATTGCTGGAGGCGGACAGGGTCTGGCCGGAAATGAAGACCGCGGTGATTTACATCTGCAAAGAGGACAGGCAAAGCCAGTACAGATTGAAACTCCGGAGTTTAACGATGAAGGAGAGGTTCATTCTGTTTTAGTCACAACTCGCAACCAGATCACGCTGCATGTGATCGATAATTTCGGTACGATCCGTGAATTAGCATAGGGGAGGGCAGTGTGATGAAAAATGGAATGATCAGAATCGGTATGTTTGAGGCATATCTGGAGCGAATGCTGATCCGGGGGCTCAAGGTAGGCTACATCAGTTATTTTACCCGGACGCTGCAGGAGGCAAAGGCGATAGCAAGTACGATGTGTACCACAGAGCAGAACACAATCTGGCTGAACAATAACGGGCCTGAGAAGCGATATAACGTGGTTGGTACCTATAAAGCTTACTATGTGCCGATCATGCGCGGAAAAGAGAGGTTCTATCATGGGTTGATTATGAATGCAGCGATTGGAAACGAATTGTTCGTTTCAAAAGAAGAAACTGCAGGAGAAGAACTCTATGAAATTCTGATGAAAAAATATCCGCTGCCACTGCTTAAGTGGTGGGGAAAACCAATCCTTTCATATGCACTGAGAGAGGGTCTGATCAATGCTTATTCCAATCGGCTTCGTACGGAATGCGTTGAGACGGAATATTCTCTACAGGGAACGGATGACCTGAAAGAAATGCAGATATATGATCTTGTAACCTTTGATTATGAGGCTTTAAAGTCTGCTATCCAGGTCCTGTTTGAGCAAAAACAGATCTGGATCTCAAAGAAAGAGCAGCGCTCGATCAACTTTAGCAGCATGGATGAGTATTTCCGACAGTACGGATCGACGCTCGTGGAAAATCTTGAAAACCTGCTGAGCCCGGAAAGCGAACTGAAAGGTGAGGTGGATGCATTTACCCTAAACTCTATCCGCCTTTACCCTCAGCAGGCGGCCATGGTGAATGGTGTTACCACACACCTCTTAAATGGCGCAACTTTTTCCATCATCTGTGAGGGTATGGGCACAGGAAAGACAGCGCAGGCTGCAGCAATCTGTGAAAGCTATTTTGTGCAGAAGGAAATGCGTCGCAGCCATAAATCGCTCAAAGATATTTATATGGATGAGTCTCTGGTGAAGTATAGGAACATCGTCATGTGTCCTGGTCATCTCCTTGAAAAATGGAAAGGAGAGATTGAGCGCCAGATCCCATATGCAAAGGCAACGATCATAACCGATTTTTCCCAGTTACTGGAGCTTAGAAAGCGCGGAAGTCTGAGAGTTGGAAAAGAATTTTATATCCTCTCGAAAGATTTTGCAAAGCTTTCCTACAGTTTGAAGCCGGTACCGAAAAAGGAAATTGCTAAGATGGCGTATATGAAAAAATGCAGGAATCCAGACTGCGGAGTAGAAAATATGCCCGTCCGAAAATGTGTTTCCTGCGGCGGTAAAGACTTTGAAAAAGGGACAACTAAGATCGAGACAATCTATGGAATGAAATGCCCGTATTGTGGAGAGGTGCTTGCTGCCTATACAGCGTCAGGCGGTATCTGCGGGCTTACTGCTAACGACTTTGCGTATAAAACAGGGAGGAATTCCAACTGCATCTGGTGTGGGGAATCTTTATGGATGCCGCATGTAAAAAACATCGGTGCAAAGAAAATCAGCCCCTGGTACCGGGCAACATACTTCAGAAACAAAGCCCAAAAAGGAAAGACTACGGTCTGGGTACATAAAGAATATGCAAGAAAGTATTACGCAGAGAATGAGACGGAACCGATATCTGTTTCAGAAAGAGATGGGGTAAGAAAATACTCGCCTGCTTCGTATATTAAAAAATACATGAAAGGGTATTTTGACATCGCTATTTTTGATGAGTGCCATGTGTGTAAGGACGGAGACAGTGCCCAGGGAAATGCAATGCACTGCCTGATCAAGGCAACGAAGAAACAGCTTGCACTGACTGGAACCATCGCCGGCGGAAAAGCAGAGGATCTTTATTACCTGATTTACCGGCTGGCACCGTGGAAAATGACATCGAAGGGGTACCGCTGGACAGATGTTGCGAATTTTTCCAAGCAATACGGAAAAGTGGAGCAGCGCTATGAATATGCGGGATCATCTTCGGAGGAGGATCTTGCGGAGAAAGTATCTGCCCGCGGCCGGAGTTTATCGTCGCCAAAGACAAAGCCGGGAATCAGCCCTACGATCTTTACAGACTTTTTGCTGGATTGTGCCGTTTTTCTGGACCTTTCGGACATGTCATCCTATTTGCCGGATCTAAAGGAGATGGTTGTGACCGTTCCGATGGCAAGAGAGGTGGCCCGGGATCATTCCATTCTGGTGTCAAGACTGACTGCGTATGCAAAAAGAAGAGAAAGCGGTGGATTTGCGTTACTCAGCCAGGCATTACAATATGGGCTTTTTTATCCGGACATGCCGTATGGCAACGAAGAGATCCGTAATCCGGTTGATGGAGACATTCTGATCAGAGCCGCTCAGCACGATGAATACCGTTCGGGAGAAAAACTGCTGCCGAAAGAAGAAAAGCTCATTGAACTGATAAAATCAGAGCTTTCGGAAGGCAGAAAATCCGTAGTATTCGCTGAATGCTCCGGAAAAAATGAATGGAATGTCACACACCGGCTCCGGGATATTTTGGAAGCCGCGGGGATCTTTGCCGTTGTTGTGGAAGCGGAGAGCCCGGGAGCATTAAAGAGGGAAACCTGGATCCGTGAGCGGGCAAAGGACGGCGTGGAAGTATTTATCACCAATCCAAAACTCATCGAGACAGGAGTTGATCTGTGCTGGACGGAAGGCGAGAAGAAGTACAACTATCCGACCCTGATCTTTTATCAGCTGGGATACAGTCTTTTTACTGTCTGGCAGGCTTCCAGGCGTCACTACCGGATGAACCAGACCATGGAATGCAGAACGTACTATATGGCTTACGAAGGAACCGCGCAGGCGAAAGTGATTGAACTGATCGCGGAGAAGCAGGTTGCAACGGCAGCCATTCAGGGAAAGTTCTCCGTGGAAGGAATTTCTGCCATGGCAGAGGGTGTCGATGCGAGGGTTGCACTGGCATCAAGCCTGGCGGATCAGGATGTAAAGTCTGGAAGTGCCCTGCAAAAGATGTTTGATGTGCTCCACAGCTCTGACAAACAGGCTGAGTCGTATGTGACGATGCAGGTATACGAGGAGTTGCTTGGAAAAGAAGAGGTAGAACGACGTAAAAAAGCAAAGGAAGATGAGCTGTTTGAAAATCTGTTCGGCCAGTGGGATGAAGATTTTATGGATCTGCAGGAGCCGGAAAACGAGGAACCGGCAGTGGTAGTGCCACAAAAGCAGCCCATGGCAGGTATGGCAAATATTTTTTCTTTGTTTGATTTCTAAAAAGGAGGACGTTATGAACCGATATAAAAATGATAAAGCGGATGAAACACGCATGATCCGCTTCATTGATCCGAATTACCGGGAGCTGTTTCAGATCCCGGATGGTGCGTATGTAGAGGTGAAGTATCCGAACAGCACAGTCATTGTGGCCTGCGGATGTATGGATGAGTATCATCTGCGTTTTGGCAGTGAAGTTTACCATATCTGCGAATTGGCAGAACGTCTGGAACGATGCCAGGCAACCTGTGCTCCAGAGCCGGAGATTACGGAAGATGAGTGTGCCTGGAAGTTGGGTAATAAGGGCTATTTATATGTTCAGGTTTCGGAAGGTGGCTATGATTACCAGTTATACCATTCCGATTTTTCAGAGTGGGATGGCGGCCAGGTAGATACGGACGGCACCATGAATGAAGCCAAAAGGATGATTTTGGAAATGTATGAAATGGATACGCAGACGCATGAGCGTATCTTAACAGATGAACTGGAAAATTCAGTGGAAGAGAAAGGGGAAACATATGAGTAAGATGATGATCGTTGCAGCTACCAGCGAAAAGATGTTGGAACTGATGGATAAGATCACGATTGAAGAGGGGGTTATCAGCTTTCTGGCCAGTAATAAGGCAACGGCAAAAGGTTACCCGTGTATGTTTTCCGTAGAGGGAAAAACGACCACCGCCAGCGTGAAGTTCGAGGCTAAGATCAAAGGACTTGATGAAAAGGGTGAAGTGGTGCCGGTTGAGAAACTTTCCGTTTACTTGCCGGCGCGGTTTGCCGGTTCGGTCAGGGCTGTTGCGGAGCAGACAGACATTGTGTATATGCAGTTTGAGGAAAAGCAGGTGACCCTGCTTTCCCAAAAGCCGGCAATTCAGATCCCGGTAAGCTTCGTGGAAGAGCCGACCAAAGTGAAAAATCCGAAAACGGATGCATTTAGTATGAGCATTCCATTGGAGAAGATCTCACAGTATTTACCCCATATGGCAACTACAAAAAGCGGGATCGGCTTCCTTCCGGTATTAACCGGAGAGGGCCCGATTTTGAAAATGGCATCCACGGATCGCCAGAACACGATGTTAACGGTGGATTTATCTCCAACGATGGTCCGTTTTGAAAGTAAAGACCGGTCTGAGGTGAAAGAGGAAGTTTATAAACCTTATGTTGATGCAATCTCAACCTATCTGACGATCCACCCGGGAACCCTGATCAAGATTCTGGCATGCAACAAATATAACCAGTTCGGTATTTCATTTCAGTTTGATGAGGAGCATAAAAGCATCATTGGTATCGCTCTTAAGTGGCCGGATGCGATTTATCAGCTTCGCCTGAATATACAGAGTGCTGTTGATAAGCGGATGTATGAAGCGGCTTTCAGAAATACGGAAACCGTGCAGTATGAATTTCAGGCAGACAGCAACAGCTTAAGACGCGCGCTTAGCGTTATGAATGCAGGTGCCCAGAAGGTTGATACGGTAAAAGTTTCATTTGAAGGACAGACGATGAGCATCTCTGACATGAAGAATGATAACTTTGTATCAGCTATTGATGTCAAGACGACTGCGGAAAGCGGAGAGTGCTTTTACGAGAAGCTGTCCCTGTTTATGAATTTTCTGAAACCTTATACGGAGGATGTGAAAATTTATAAGGGCTGGTGCATCTGGACCAAGGATGATGAAAATAATTTCATTCATCTGGTAACGCTGCATACGGGCCCGGGAAATCAGTCGACAAAAGAGGAAGAAACTCAGGAAGAGGAAACACAGGAAGAAGAAACGGAAGAAAGTTTCGAAGAAGATTCCAACGAGTAATTTGTTTATGGGAAGACTGCTGCAACTGCGGCAGTTTCCCATGAATTTCTGACTGTTCTGCGTATATCCAGTATTCCAACCAGGTTGGGGCACTGGATATGGGCAGGAACTGTTCATAAGCAATAGAAAAGATGAAGGAGGACATTAGGAATGTTCAGAAGATGGAAAGAAAATGGAAGGAAGGCACTTCTGGCCATGCAGGCTGCAGTCTTAAGTAGAATGATGACGATCTGCTCTTATGCGGAGACGGTCCAGGATGCAAACTGGATGAAAGAAGATGCGACAAGCGGAGGACTTTTTACGGAAGCGATCACGAAGGTGCAGGATGTGTTCCGAAGCGGCTATGCTTTTGCGATTGTGGTGGCAGTGGGACTTTTTGTGCTGTTGTTTATCTATGCAGGCGTAAAACTGTCATTTGGTGATACCTCTGACGCAAAGCAAACAAAGCAGAAGATATTCCGGATCTTCGTGGGCATGATCTGCGCGTTTGGGGCAATCTTCTTTGTAAGTCTGGTTTATAAGGCGGCTGGCGATGCGTTCCAGTAGAAAAAAGTGGCCAGGCGCATGGATCGGAATTGTTTTAGCGAGTTCTTTTCTGCTGGTAGGTGCGATGAAAATGAGTGCTTATGCGGAACCGGCAGAATCAACCGAAACGGCAGAAATCACAGAGTCTTCAACCGGCGCGGGACTGTCGGATATGGATTTTGGAATGGGAGATGGGCAGATCGAGCTGGATCCATACGATCAGGTATCCGATTTTGGGTTTAGTGACAGTGAAGCGTTACAGAGCCCGATCGCTTCCTTTTACAGTTTATGCCTGTATCTATCCATAGGGGGAATGGTTCTGTCATTGATCATAGCAGGTATTAAACTGGCAGCAAATGATACCAATCAGGGTAAACATCAATTTATTGACGTGGTGGGAACGAAAGTGATCGTGTTCTTCTGTATCAGCTGCTTTGTGGGACTTATCAATTTGTTTTTGGGTATGCTGCAGAATTAGAAACGGAGGAATGGCATGGATCAGCTGACAGAACTTAGACCACCGGATTTTACGGATGTGACAAAATGGTGGATCTTTTCAAACAAATCATTACTGGTGTGCTTGGGCGGCGGGGTGATTGCCTATCTGCTATTTAAAATCACGGCAATGATCCATCTGGCTTTTCTGGGTGTGTGGCTTGGCGTGATGCTTGAGGTAGGTCTTTTTATCGGGGTCACATTTCCGGTTCCCGATTTTGGAAGCTCCCTGCTGGCATTTGGCGGACGTACGGCTGATGAGCTGATCATCAGCCTGATTGCGCATCGGCTAAACCGCAGAACTTATTACAAAGACACGGAATGGGAGGAAGAATTCTAGGTGGAAAGTATCAATCATTTTACCCGGCTTACGGCTGCGTTTTTAGGGCTGACCATTCTGGTTCTGGGAATAGCTGCCATCTGGCTTATCCGGATGAGGAAAAAGAGCTTAAAGACAAAAAAGGCAGAAACAGAAGAAAGAGGGCTGTTTTCCCAGACGGATGAACTGGTACCGATTGATGAGATCGGGCCGGGCTTCATCGTGACAAATGGTGGGAAGAAATTTATTGTGGTACTAAAATGCGGTGGCAGCGACTTTTACACAAAGCCGATTGGGGAAAAAGTAAGGGTCAAAAATAATTATGCTGCCTTTATTTCAGAATTTACGTCCAGGGTTACATACCGCATATATGGGGAAGACATTAACATGGATGGCACTGTCCGGGAATATGAGAAGATCTTAACCGGTCTTCAGGACATGCTTTTTGAGACGAATGAAGATTATAAAGCTCTCCGGAAAGAATTTGAAACAGTAAGGAGTGATTTTGATTCCATAGAAACCAGGGAGCGTTCCAAACAGCTGCTCCTGCTCCAGAAAAAAATAAAAGCATACAGTTGGCGCATCCGTCATGTGGAAAGTCAGTTGGCCTATATCGCGAAAGTGTCAGGACCGGATGCTGCCAGGCAGAACCTTATTCAAACGTATGTGGTTTCCTGGAGCGCGCCACCGGATTTGGCAGCCATCCTAACCAAGGAGGAGCTGTATCAGGAAGCAGCGAAACATTTGAAGGAAGATATCAAAAAGCTGCTTCACAACCTGGCGGAGTGTGACGTAAAAGCGGTGCCCTGCAGTAAAGCGGAGCTCTTTAATATGCTCCATACGCATTATCACCCAATTTCTGGAAATCGTTTCCATTTTGATGATCTGCTGGAGTCCAACTGGGACAGCCGGATCATGCCGTACCGGGAGGATACGGATTTAGAGGAATCCTTTACGGACGAACTGATTGATGAAATGTTATACGGAGGACTGCAAAATGGTTGATTTTCTTATGATGTTCAGCTTGTGCATCTGCGTTTTGTCGGGCGTGACATTATTGATCGTGCATATCTGGTCTAAGAAAAAGCAGAAGAAAGAAGAGGCGGAAGACAAAACAGGAGGTACTGTTTTCCATAGCGGGACGAGGAACGTGCCAAAGCCCATAAAAGAGCGTGCCGGGATTTTACAGGTGCTTGCACCGGATGGCGCAAATACCATGCCGGTATCTTACATGACACTGGATGATAACGGGATTGAACTTTATTATGCCGGTCTCTATATCGACAAGCTTCCAGTGGAGGGACGGTTTGCCCATAGCTTTGCCGGGATCTTCAATATGGACTATGTTGAGTCTTCGGTCATCATAGACCCGCTCTTAGAGGAATCCCAGAAAAAGATCAATCGCCGGATCCGGTCACTGGATATGGAACGGTCCGGGGAACGGGACAGAAACAGGCTCAGAATTTTGGATGGAAAGATTGCGGATGCAGAGCGGTGGGCCAGACAGATCGACTCTGACCAGTCAACCCTGTTTGAAACATATTTTCTATTCCTGATCCGCGCGGAAAGCTTAAAACTCTTAACAGAGCGGATTTCAGAGTTTATTTCCAGGGGAAAGGGGATCGGTTTCCGTTCCTGCTATGCGATGCACAAGGAAGCTTTTTTTACATCCCTCCCGCTCAATGAGATCTTTGAAGCAAAAATATCTGTCGGGAAAAATCTGAGTGTGAGTAAAAAGCCGATCAAGGGACATATTTTAAGCCAGGCCTATTTATCCCTGATTTTTAACCATACCACAAGTGAATATTTCCATGAAAAGGGCTGCGTGTTTGGCCGATCTATCTACTCTGGAATGCCGGTTACGTTTGATCCGTTTGATAAGACTCATTTCTCCTACGGAGCTGTGATCGCGGGCCAGTCCGGATATGGAAAGTCGGCAACCGTGAAGCAGCTGTTTTCCAGGCAGGTGGATTTCGGCGTGCATATCGCAAACATTGACTATGAACCGCTTCCTGGCGATGGAAAGAGAGGTGAGTATTCCATAGTGGCGGAAGCCGTTGGAGGAGTCAATTATCTGATTTCCAATTATTCCGACTCCCAACTTAATTTTTTTGAGATCAGCGATGAGTATGAATATAACCGGGCAACCGGAGAGGAGATACCAACGCTGTATCTGGAAGAAAAGATTGTGGACATGACGAATATCCTGATGGTACTGGCAACCAGTTTTACGACCAATGGCATGGTCGGTGAATTTGAGCCGACGGAATATTCCCGTATTAAATCCATTATTTCAAAAAATGTGCGGAAAATCTATGCTGACTGCGGCCTTCGGGACAAGGATGCAGCGTCTCTTTATGAAACGGTGCCAGCATCCGGAGGATCCTTTGGGTCAGGGCGGAGAAAGAAGCGGCTGCCCCAGATGCATGATTTTTATCGTGCAATATTATTGGATGCGCGGGAGAATACGGACAGCTTCAAAGAGAATGCGTTCTCCCTGCTGTTGGATATTTTTGAGGATCGTGTGCGGGAAATGTATTACTGTCCCCATTGCATGAAGGAATTTACAAGAGAAGAGCTGTCCACATTAAAAAGAACCGAGAGAGGTGCCCATGTCTGTAATAATCATGAAGAAGGCAAGATCTATTATCTGCGGGAAATTCATGGCAGTCAGGCATACCTAGATTGCCAGTCCACGCTTTCTATTGATATGTCGCTGCCATTCCATAACTTCGATTTGTCGCAGATCACAGATGAGACGGAGCGTATTAACATGATCATGGTCGTGCAGTCTTATATTGAAGAAAACTTTATCAAGAAAAACTCTACCAATCCGAATAAGGCCCGGAAACTCATAGTGTCCACCGATGAGGCACACCGTATCCTGAAATTTGAAGGAGCACGCATGTTTGAGAATGCCCTATACCGCGTAGCGCGTAAACGTCATACAGCTCCATGGCTAATCCTCCAGTCCGTAAAGGACTTTGCAAAATACCAGGATACAGAGGAAATCTTAAAATCCACGGAGACCTTTATGCTGTTTCGCCATAACTATCTGGATGGGCAGTACATCAAAGATACTACAAACCTTACCCAGTCCCAGGTAGATACGGTACTTAATCTGGGCGGTACATCCGAGGCGAAAAAATATGGAGAGCTATGTCTGGTTGACATTCCTACGAAGCGCGCAGTGTTCATCCAGGCGGATTATCTAAAAGACAGCGAGTTTGATGTAGTGGAAACAGACGTAGAAAAGATTGCAGAACACGCAAGGATGAAACAGGGGGCATGAAGCAAATGAAACATATGCAGAACATCAGCAGAAAAACAATCCAGCTGCTGCTTCTTATATTTGTACTTACATTCTGCATGGCACCGGTATCTTCTTATGCGGATGGGCCGTGGACGGACCGTGCGGACCAGAGTATTTATGATTCCGCCGGGGACGCACCTGATTCCAGTACACCGGACATGCTGGACGGAGGAATTTTCGCCGAACTGCTGGGGGAGTTTTGTATAGGAATTGGTGACGGGCTGAATTTTTTGCTGACTTCTTTTGGGTGTGACTTAAACACGATCATATTTGGAAGAGTGGGAGGTGCCTCTGCCCGCACCGGGGATGTGGCGTTGTTTTCTTTTGACATGGGGACCGGCAACATATATGGCCTGGTGGGCATGGCCATGTATGGGTACCTACGGAACCTGGTTTTTACGCTTATGGTGCCAGTATTCTTATACTACCTGGTTGGTTTCCTCTACTCAAATGGCAATCCGCGGGTCAAGGAACGGCTGCTGGGCATGAGCAAACTATTTGTTGCCAGCAGCATCGGTTTTATTCTGTTCCCGCAGCTTTTAGAAATTGCTTTATACCTGAGAGATGCCATGCTCCATGCGATCATGACAGGAAGCCAGTCGCTGATCCTTAAGGTGGCTGACAGCGTCGGATCCGGCGTCAACATGGGGGATAATTCCTATGCCTTTTTCTTTGGCTCCGGAGGAGACTACAACCTGATCAGCCAGTTCCGTGCAATGGCAAAGCCCAATGGGAAAGTCGTATTTATCAATTCGATGTTATATGTAGGTGCGGTCGTTTATCAGGCGTACCTTGCAGTCTGCTATATTTCCGCTGCCGTCTGCATGGTGGTTTTGGTGCTGTTGTTCCCGTTTGCTGCATTGTTTGAAATGGTCGAGCGGGGAACGATATCCAACTGGATGCGGCAGGTGCTTGGAATTTTATTAAACCCGGTGATTGATTCCTGCCTGCTGCTCATCCCCATGTTTTTTATGATCATCGGGACGGCCCAGGAAAGCAAAGGTTATGCCCTGATTGCACTCATTATCTGTGGCTGTATCATACCGGCGCGGGGGGTCATCCGTGGGTTTCTTCATATCGGAAATGGAATGGGAATGGAGCTTGCCGGGTTTGGAACCATTATGGGGGCCACAAGCCTGATGCGATCCATTGGAAGCGGGATTGGAGCAGCGGCCGGTGCGCTGGCCCATGCGTCCTCTGACGCAAAATCCGATAAGAGGAACGCGGATATGATGGATGATCTAGCAGATGTTCAGAAAAAGAAAGACCTGGAAGATGTAAATAAGGGCGAGGAACTCCAGAGTGAAATGGAAGATATCATAGGCAATCATCCGGATTTGAATGCGGATGATGCGGATACATCCTTCGCTTTTGGCTATCGGCCTACACCGAAAGAGGACATACATGAGAAAAGCCCTCATGCCCAGGCAGCAGCGACCGCGCAGAATATTGCCAGTGGTATTGATGCCATCGGAAGAAAGAAGGATTCTTTAAATGAGGATATCCGCTCCAATGATTCTAAAATTGCGTCCATTGGGGAAGAAATTGCCATGGATAATGAACAGATTGCGTCTATGAAGGCTGAAAAACAGGCGATCCAGGCGGAGCAGAATGAACAGAAAAAACGGGGGGATACCCCATCGGTGGATGGATATGCGAGGATCCGGGAACTGGATCAGGGAATTGGCGAAGCGGAGCATTCGCGCTCTGTCCGTATGGAAGAACAGTCCAGGCTCCGCGGTGAGAATGCCCGGACAAAGGAAGAAATTGGCCGTATTGATGCTCTATCGGCCAGGGCCCGGAGTGCGATTTCACCATCCAGAAGTAGCTTTGGAGGCGGTGTGAGCGGAATTGGAAATGGTATCTCGGAAGAAGAACAGGAGATACTGGATCAATATGCGACCATTGATAATTTTGAGTCACCACAATTTAAGAATATATCCCTTGAACGGAAAGCGGCGCTGTACCGGGAAAGAGCCGCAAAGACCAGGGTGAGAGGTGCGACAACCGCGGCAGGCACCATGGCCGGGATGACCTTTGGAACAACGGCCGGGATGGCCATGACCGCATTCAGTTCTCCGGCAGCAAAGATGCAGATGACAGCCATAGGCGGCGCAATGGGCGCAAATGCCGGAGGTGTTTTAGGCGAAGTTCTGGCCGAACCGGTGTATGAAGGCGGTGTCGAACTTGTAAGAAGGGGCGGCCCGCTGCTGCAGAAAGGAGCAACGATCCTGAAAGACAAGGCAGAAGCCTACAGAAACAATCCGGAAGGACTGAATGTTTACGAAGAAGAACCGCAAAAAATGTTGGAAGTGAATGTACATTCCTCATCAAAGCCGACTGTTACGACCGTATCCCAGTCACAGGATAATAATCCGTCATCTGTAGAGACGGTTTCCGGGCCGGGATCAAAGGAACAGCCGTCTTACCAGTCAGATGTGGAAGCAGTAGGAAAAGATGCGGGAGTACAGTCTGGGCCACAGGTAACCTATGCAGACACGGTTTCGGATGAAGACGCGGCAATCATGCAGCAATTCTATGAGGCAGAAATCCAGAAGCCGGAATTTCGCAGAACCATGCACCATGCGTATACGGACAGCGCGGTGAGCGCAAGGCAGGTTTATTCAGGGCTTAAAAACAGCATGGTAAATGCCACAAAAGAGGAGCGTGCGGTTGCGAATGAGCAGATCATTGAAACAGCTTTTATGCAGTATACGAACACGATACTGGATAGTCTGGATGCTCCGGAGCGTGTGGATCAGATCGCATATCAGCAGGCAGTGGAAGACCGGCTGCGGGAAGACGAGCGTGGCCGGATGGAAAAATATTTAAGGAGTAAACATTTATTGTTTTAGCGGAGGAGTATGAACGTATTTACAAAAAGGACACAAAAGAGAAAACAGAAACGGTTGAAACGAAAAAGTCTGGAGACGGAACGGTTGAAAGCGCAGCATGGCCTGCAGGATTCAACGGATATCATCATTGTGGAGCATTCCAATACGCTTACTGTTATGATCCAGGCAGCCGGTCAGATTGTCCGGTTTCTTGCAGCCACTATTTTTGTCGGGTTCTGCCTGCTGGGGCTTGCGTCCGTATGTTTCCCGGGGCCGCGTAAAGAAATGGTGGAGATCGGGATCGCGCTGATCACACAGCTGCGGGAGTATCTTCCGTTTCTGAATGTAATTTTTTGGAGGTAGATTATGGCAAGACCAGTTCGGACTTCGAACTTATTAAAGGAAGCGGCTGCGGATCATGAAAATCTGGACAGGACGGCAGAACAGGAAAGATTGCCGGTCAATAGGGTAGCCACTCAACCGCCTGTTCAGGAAAATGAATCCGTAATAGAGAAAGCAGAGGAAAAAGAGCCTTCTGTACAGGAAAAACTGGATGCGATCCTTCCGGAGGACTTTTTTGGTGAATTTGAGGATCTGTTTAATAGTGCGGATGTCCATACGAAAGAGCAGATAAAACAGGATATGCCGCCGGATAGTTTGCCGGAGGCACCTGCAACTGTGACTGACGATGGGGCAGCGCAGGCGGTTTTGGAAGCAGCAGAAGAAAAAGCTGATGAAGAAGAAATTGCCCAGGCAGTCAACGAAAATACTGCTGAAAAAACGGGCAAAGAGATTTCTGTAGAGGCAGTAGAGAAAGCAGAGGAAGCGTTAAGACCAGAACCAGCTGCGGCCAAAACAGAAAAAATGCCAGACCTTTTGCCGGATATCCAGACACAGGAACCCAAACCCACAGTGACTGCCGGTAGAAAAGCTTTGGTAGAACCCATTCCAGAAACACGGGAACCGCAGAACGTTATCAGACGTATGCCGGCGGAAGAGGATCTAACGCCAACTCATACGATAAACAGGGCAGTGCGGCGGACCTATAAACAGATTGGTTTAAGCCAGCCGGTTACTAACGTGTCATTGCAGCAGATGATCTCTGTATATTCCCCCAAAGGTGGCGTAGGGAAATCTACCATTGTGAGGGAATTAGCCCATGTCCTATCGAACATGAAGAGAAATGGGAAACGGCTTAAAATTTTGGTGCTTGATGCGGACTGGGAATTTGGGGATGTGGACAGTGCGTTTGGTATCTGCCCATCGCCCAATGTAATGGACTGGGTGAAACGGATCTGTAACGATAGGGAGCGGCTGGGATACATTCCTGCATATTCGCCGGCGGACATCGTATCCAGATATGTAATCGAATACGATGAGCAGATCCATATCCTGGCCGGAAGTGATAATGCAATGGAAGCGGCGCGTCTGGATTGTGAGATTGCAGAGGCGATTATGGATAATCTGAGGCGCTGCGATTATGATCTGATTCTGGTTGACAATTGCAATACATTAAAGGATACGACCGTCATTCCCCTGGAAAAATCGGATCTGATCCTGCTGATCCTTTCCCTGGATACATCCACAGTGCAGGACGCCCGCAATTTCCTGGATGTGCTTAGTGAATTTCGGATAGATAAATCTAATATCCGGATGGTTATAAACCAGGTGCCGCTTGATGATAAAAAATGCGAGCTTGGAATATCCCATGTGGCCAGGATCCTAACTATGGAACCGACCTGTATCATACATACAAATCAGGATGCCAGAAGTTTTGCGAATGTCGGGGAAGCAGCATCAAGTGACAAAGGGTCCCTGTTTTCAAAAGAAATCAGAACACTTGCCAGGGCAGCAGTCGCGGTAGATGAAGAACTGGAGAAACCAGAAAAATGTTCTGGAGGATTTTTGCGCAGACTATTTGGCAGAAAGAGGTGAGTATGGAAAAGGAATTAGACCTTCTGATCGCAACGGAAATGAGCGGGGATGGCGATTCGGTAGCAGAAGAACTTCGGAGTGTATTTGCAAAACGCGGAGTCACGGTCCACAGAATAGAATTTCGCTCTGGAAAAGACAGTGTGATCCGGTCTGTCCGGGCCAATCCACAAATACACGCGGTGGTACTCAGCCAGTACCAGGATCAGGAAAAACTTTCCCCGCGCGACATTGATCAGATCTGCTCTACGGCGGAAGGTGATTTACAGGTGTTCGTGGTAGTGTCTGAAATGCGTGGCAGCGACTATATGAAGGAAATTGAAAGCCTGGGGATATACACGGCGGTTTACCAGGAAGATGCCAGTTTTGAAAAAATCGCAGAATGGTACTGCAACGGCCGGACGAAAAAAGAGGCCCGGGCTTATTACGGGGTCGCCGGAGGGGACCATGTGGTCCAGTATCGCAATATGGACGTGAATGCCAGTATCCAGTATCTTTTGGAATATGACGGATCGTACACGGACCTGATCCAGCGGATGTCTGTACTGGTAAATGGAATTCCGGCCAGTCAGGTGGCATCTATCGTCTGCCAGCTCCCGGATCCTATATGTGAAATGTTAAAACGGGAGCCGCGCTTTGCCCTGATCTGTCAGATGGCGGAAGAACAGTACGCATACCTTTATAAGCCCTCCGGTCAGCCAGAGAAAGAGGAGGCAGGTGAAAAAGCGGATACGGGAGGGGAAGAGCAGCCGAAGAATAAAGCAATACGGCGATTTTTTAAAAGAAAACAGGAGGAACCGACAGAACGTAAACCGGCAAAGAGACAGGCATGTGAGATCGGGGTTATGGCGACCAACATAGGGGTTGGATGCACAACCATTTCCATTCTTCTTGCCAATACATTGGCACATGAGGGAAAGCGCGCTGCGATCGTTGAACTGGATGATGCGGATGGATGCTTTGAGCAACTCTGCCGCCAGGAGCGTGAGGAAGAGCAGGTGGATGGGATCACAAAGTTTGCAATCGGAACGCTGGATTACTATTACCATGTTCCACTCCAGAAATTCCAGCTGGACTATAAGCCCTTATATGATTTTATTGTCTATGATTTTGGGTGTCTGGACCAGGAAACGATCTTTCATGTGTATGCGAGGATGCAAAATCGCTTCATTGTAACATCAAAGGCAGAATGGAAACAGCATGAATTAAAAGAACTTTTAAAAGATATAAAGGGAATGCCTGGGGAAGATGAGTGCAGGGTACTGATCAGTTCCCACTGTGGCGGTTCGGACTTGGGAGATGTAAAGGAACTTATGCCGGAAAATACGATCCTTGCAGCAATTCCATATGAGAGTAATCCATTTTATCCAGGAAAAGCATGCAGACAGATCTTTTTAAAACTTCTGGATGGTACATATAAGGAAGAAAAATATAAAAAGAGCGATTCCGTTGAGCAGCGTTTTTCAGAACGGCCGCGGGACTTTAAAAAATTTGGTATCCAGATAGTGATGGGAGCGCTGTTAGTGGCATGCATGGGATTTATGGTATCGGCCTGCAGTGCAAACAACAGGTACAACCGGATGGTTACGAAGGCAGATACATTCATTACAGGACTTGAGGAAGAAAACAGGCAGGCGGAAGATGAACTGCAAAAGAAAGAAAAGGAATTAAAGGCCCTGGAGCATGAGGTATATTATGCGCAAACCGACATTCCGGCCGGTCAGCTGATAAGTGGGGACATGGTTCAAAAAGAGATCGTGCAGACAGAATTTGATGATAGCTTCTTCATCAATGCTTCGGATTTGGGAAGTGTGGCTGCCAGCATACCGATCAAGGCGGGAACGCCACTTATGAAGGCATTTACTGGTCAGGTGTTCCAGGATCCGCAAGATGGTGATAATGACCTGCCTGACCTTGCAGATCTTGAGGATATTGGAATGGAAGGAGTGGAGAGTACAGATGGTGATTAAGTCCTGGTGCAGATACTTTACAGGAAAATTTATCAGGGCATGGCCGGCAATTACTTTGCATGCTCCGGATATGAATGAAAAACTCTGGGAAAAGAAACGGAAGCTGGAGGATGCGTATGACCGCGTCATGTCGGAACTGGAGGATTATAGCGGTTCCGCTTATGGTGGGGTCACGGAAACGATCTTTGCACTGTTTGAACAGTTTTACCGAAAGGTGCGGATGCTAGCGCTGCCAGTGAGTGGCTTTTCTCTGGTCATTGGTTTTTTGCTTCTATTACTGGTGAGGAGGGACAAGCTGTTGTTTCGCAGGATTTTTTTGACATTTATTGTGGGAATTCCGGGATTTTTTCTCCTGTTTACCTGGGGGATCGGAATATTATTAAATTAAGAAGAGAGGACAAATTTATGAGTGAGAATGGAACTGGATTAGAATTATTGGGATTTTTAGGAGGCACCGCGAAATCTAAGGAGGCAGAAGCCCAGAAAAAACTGGATCAGTACGAATACCTGATGGAAAAGGGAGAACTTTTGACAGACATCCGGTTTACCCAGGAAATTAAGGAAAAAGGGCTGCAGGCATATGACGGGGATGTTCAGCTGATCATGCCGACTGAGGAGTCCACGCTTTATAAGGGAATTTTTGGCGCAACGTATCTCCTGGAACGGTGTTATAATGTAAAAATCACCAGAGTTGACCGGGAGGAGAGGACGGTCTATTTAAGCTACCGGGCCGCGCAGGCGGAATACAGGCCGGCAGCTTTGGAGAAGATTAAAAAATCTATAGAGGCCGGGGAAGAGTTAGAGGTAAAGGCCATTGTGGTTTTGTGCCGGGATTTGCAGAATTACATTGTGGTTGATATTTTGGGGCTTTCCATTCCGGGAGTGCTGCCGTATTCGGAATGGATCCATGGCTATGCGGCAAATATCAAGGAGCAGGCGGTCTCCGGAAAGATCATTGATGTGAAAATTAAAGGGTACACGACGAAATCTACGGAGGAAGAGCCGCGGTTTTTGGTTTCCAGAAGAGATTGTGTAAAGTCCGAATGGATCGGTATCGAGGAACGTTTCCCTCTGCATAGCAACATTATCATTGAGTGTGTGGAGATGCAGGGGAAAAACTGGATCGGAAAAATTCCGGGAGTCCCCAATATCTCTGTATACTGTTTTTACCCGAACCGTTTATCTCCGACAACTGGCGGACCGATCATCATCAAGATTGGCGGGCAGTATTCCTGCTTTGTGGCAGCCATTGATGCGGAGAAATGTATATTCCGTGCCCGGGTGAAAGATATGGTGGATCGGAGCTAAATGAAGCATTAAATAATTCATTTGACGAACGCACATTATTTTGTTGTAATTTAATGTGTGTTCGTCATTTTTGATTGACATTCACACATTATTTCTGCATAATACCTGACTTTCGGAGTTGAAGTATAAAACATGGTGCTAAGCCAAGGATTAAAACCTGTGGCTTAGCATTTTTTTGATGTCTCCTTCGTTCAAAAAATACGATGTCAGTGGTAAGCTGCACAGCTCTGACAATTCCCTGATAAATGATGTACCATGCGATAGATTTATATATTTTCTGTCTGATATTTTGGCAACTCTGAAGTCACGTACGAATTCAAACAGCTCTTCGGAACTATAACCATTTTTTAATATCTTGAACTGCAGTAATCTTGTCAGTAATACGGCCAGATAGCAGATTAAAAAATGTCCAACAATGGTATCCTGTTTTTGCAAGTATACCGGTCTGGCATCCAGCTGTGACTTCATGATCCGGAAGGATTCTTCTATTCTCCAGAGATTGTGGTATGCATTGTAGACATCCTTATCTTTCATGGAAATCTCGGAAGTGACCAGCATGTTGTATCCGGCAAGCTCCAGGGATTTTTGAATGAGTTCCTCATTCATGGTGACTTTTACTTTACCATCTGTGTCGTTGCCCTTTTTATCTGCAGCAGTAAAAATGACATATTTTGCAGAATCACCATACTCGGATTTTTTAGCCTGCGAAGCTTTCAGAAGCCTTGCTTTTTCAACTTCTTTATTAATTTCGTAGATCTGTTTTTTGGCAAGTTTTGGATTGAAAGTAACAATCCTTTTTTCTGTGATCCGGAACTTTTTTAAAGAGCCTGTTTCAGACTCGGTAAATTTATATTCAAATTCATCTACACATTCCTTAATGCGATACAAAGTCTCCCCGGCAGCATTTTTTACATCCCTGTAATTATTAGGGAGCAGTACCCAGGTCTTTTCCGTTTCCGGAAGCATCTTTACGGACTTAGAGAAAATATATCCATCCCCATTTTTGAGCGCATGGAAGATATTTTCAGCACAATTCAACCCTTTGTCGGCGATCTGTATGGTTCTGCCGGACACAGAGTTTCTCTTTTTCAAATCATCAATGATATTTCTGATCACCGGCTTTTCACTCTGATTGCCCGGAAACAGCTTCATGCCGATGGGAATCTGATTTGCATCAAGCAGGAGTCCCAGACCAACAATCGGTTCTTTTCTGTTTTCCTTGGAAGGTCCTTTTTTCCGGAAATCATCTTCCCTGTCGATCTCAAAGTAAAAGTTAGTGCAGTCAAAGTAAGTATGAGAGGTATCAAACTGATACATCTGTTGGATCTGATGATTGTAGATTTCAATGATCTTTTCGTATTCGCAACCGATATACTCCAGCCCGTCATAGAGCTGGTTTAAAGAAAAATCGTAGGATTCAAAAAGCTTTGGAATCACTTCGTCATAAGTCTTTGATTTTGAACATGGCTGGACAAGCCTTGCGTAAACAAGGGCAGAGATCATGTCAAAAACATTAAAGCGGAAGTCAGTAGCGGTCTGCATGAGATCAATATACTTTTTGACAGAAAGCTTGTCGTTAATGTTTTTCATCGGGAAATAGCCAATGAGTTTTTCCGGCGAATCATCTGAAATCTGCTTCGCTTTTTTTGCGGCTTTTGCAGCATTTGCTTCCTGGTTCAGTCTGATAACTTCTTCTTTGTAGAAGGAGATAGGATCGTCAATGCCCTTTGCCTGAAGCTCATGAACATAACCAATAGGTTTATAAGCCTTGTGGGCAGTATGCCTGCGTTCAGGATCGTAAAAGCTTGAATAAATCTGAAGATAAGTACCTTTTTTGTTGTTAGTTTTTTTAAGAAAATATGCCATAAAAGTCACCCTCTTATAGTATAGCACCATAGCACCATAAAAGCAAGTATAAAAAAGAAAATTTGTCAAGTTTTTAAAACAAAGAAAAAAGCCAGCAAATATGCTGACTTGAGGATAAAATATATTTCATTAACTCTCAAAAAATAAAGTGCTAAATCCTAAAGACGGGCACTATAAAAATCATAAAATTTGACAAAAAAATAAGCCGTAAATGGCTTAAATAAAGGATTTGTATTAAAACACTAAAAAAAGAAGTGTAAAACTCCCGACAAAAAAGAAAAAAGTACTTGCAAATTTGTGCTACATGTATATAATAAGACTTATAAAATCATATAATGATATATAATCAATTATCATTTTTAAGGAGGAATTATGAGAGACTTACATGCATCACAGATTAAGGCCGCAGTTGAGGCAGTGAAAGCCAGAAAGGAGGTCAATGAGGTTTATTTCGTCGCTTGTGGCGGATCCCAGGCAGTGCTTATGGCTGGACAGTATATGTTCGATAAGGAGAGTTCGATCCCTTCCCACGTATACACCGCGAACGAGTTCGTATATGATACGCCGAAGCGTCTCAATGAGAACTCCGTCGTGATTTCCTGCTCACATTCCGGAAACACACCGGAGACCGTAGAGGCAACGAAGCTTGCACGTTCCAAGGGCGCCCTTACGATCTGCTTATCCAACCTCGAGGGTTCTCCACTCTGGGAGGCAGCAGAGTATCCTGTTCACTATGACTGGGGTAAGGAAGTAAGCGATTCTGATAAGAATAAGGGTATCCTTTACGGCTTACTTTTCAGCCTTCTTTCCGTACTCGCTCCAGATGCGAAGTGGGATGTATGCCTGAAGGAGCTCGAGAAGCTGACCGATCTTTCTGCACAGGCGAAGGCACAGTACGATGCACAGGCGAAGGCATGGGCGAAGCGCAACAAGCGTGAGAAGACCATCTACACCATCGGCAGCGGCATCAACTATGGTGAGGTTTACTCCACCGCGATGTGCTGGTTCATGGAGATGCAGTGGATCAACTCCGGATGCATCCACTCCGGTGAGTACTTCCATGGCCCGTTCGAGGTAACCGATTATGATGTTCCATTCATGCTTGTAAAGTCCATCGGTCACACCAGACACCTCGATGAGCGTGTAGAGAACTTCGCAAAGAAGTTTACAGAGGATCTGCTCGTACTCGATCAGAAGGATCTCGATCTTTCTACGGTAGCTGATGAGGCGAAGCCATATGTTGCAGCCATCCTTACCGGCGTGGTGATCCGTCACTTCGTAGAGGCGATCGCCTTCGAGCGTGGTCACTCACTCGATGTTCGTCGTTATATGTGGCAGATGCAGTACTAAGATACAATACGAAGAGGAAAATATATGTCGCTTAAACTGGTTATTTTTGATGTAGATGGACTGCTGCTCGATACAGAGAGGGTATGGCAGGATGTATGGTATGATACGGCAAGAGACTTCGGGATCGACGACTGGAAGAGAGAGGACTTTCTGAATGTGGTTGGTCGCAGTGGACAGCCGGTGTATGATTACATGGAAGAGTTGTTCCGTGGACGCTGCTCCACAGAGGAATTCATGAAAGTCGCCCGTCAGCATGGAGTAGAGCGTCTGGAGCGTGAGCTCACCGCAAAACCGGGTGCCGTGGAACTCCTGAACTGCATCAAAAAGGCCGGACTTCCGTGTGCGGTAGCGACCGCCACCAGTCGATCACTGACGGAGGAGCGCCTGACTCGCTTACAGCTCATACAGTACTTTGACTATATCTGCTGTGGTGATGAGGTCGTCGAGCGGAAGCCTTCGCCGGAAGCGTACCTGAAGGTGCTTGCGAAGATGAATACAGCACCGGAGGATGCACTGGTTTTCGAAGACTCGAAGGTGGGCGTCCAGGCAGCCTGGAATGCCAGGATCCCGGTCATCATGGTGCCGGATCTGATGCCGCCGACGGAAGTCCAGAAGCGACAGGCCATAAAGATTATCGCCTCTTTATCAGAGGCTGTTCCAATCATAGAAGAATTAAGTAAGGATGGTACGAAACATGAAAGATGCATTTGATGTGCTGATGATTACACATGCAGGATTGTGCAAGGGATATGCAGATGCATTGAAGCTGATCCTGGATATCGACGAGGATGATTTCGGGACGCTGTCGTTCGAAAACGGAGAGTCACTGGATGACTTTTCAGAAGCAATCCGTGCGACGATCGAGGAGAGATATAAGGATCGGAATCTGGTCGTCCTTCTGGACCTTCCGGGAGGATCGCCGGCGAATACCGCCTTACCATTCATGAGCTCGTCGAGAAAACTGATCGCGGGTGTAAATCTCCCGCTGGTACTGGAAATCATGGCAATGAAGAAGAGCGGTACGACATGGGAGGAGCTGGACCTCGATGATACCTGTAAGAGTGCAGCCCAGAGCATCGTACTGTACAACAACTTTTTAAATGGAGGAAATGTATGATTAAGTTAGTTCGTGTAGATCATCGTCTTTTACATGGCCAGGTGATTTTTTCCTGGACCAAGCAGGTAGGCACCAACTATATCATCGTCGCCGATGATAAGGTTCCGAATGATCCGATCAGCATGATGGCGCTCAGCATCGCGAAGCCGGTGGACTGTGAGCTTAGTATCATTCCGTTTTCACAGCTTCGGAAGCTGGTGGATGAGAATGCCAGCAAGAATATCATGATCATCGTAAAGGGACCGGCAGAAGCACTTCAGCTTGCGAAGGAGCTTCCAGAGGTGACCGAAATCAATTATGGCGGTGTGGCGAAGAAGGCCGGTTCGAAGGAGTACGGTAAGGCCGTGTACTTAAATGAAGCAGAGCTGAAGGCCACCCAGGAACTGATTTCGATGGGAAAGAAGATCTATATTCAGATGGTGCCATCCTCCCCGATCGAGCATGCATCATTTGAGAATTAAAAAAGGAGATGTCGTATGCTGATTAAAGCGATCTTACTCGGTTTAGTTGGTATCGTCGGTGTCATCGACTCCAGATTGATCGGACGTCAGAACATCGGCAGACCACTGATCCTGAGTACACTGGCAGGCCTCGTATTAGGCGATGTCAGACAGGGTGTAATTTTAGGTGCATCCCTGGAACTTATTTCCATGGGATTTGTAGCGATCGGAGCAGCCGGACCACCAAACATGCAGTTCGGAAGTATCATCGCCACTGCGTTTGCGATTCTTTCCGGTGCCTCCACGGAAGCGGCACTGACCATCGCCGTTCCGGTCGCCGTCATTGGCGAGTTCCTGAGTGTCATCATGCGTATGGTGATCGCGCAGTTCTCTCATGTAGCGGATAAGGCCATCGAGAACGGACAGTTCAAGAAGGCGATTCATATCCACCTCTGGTGGTCCTTCGGCTTCAACGCGCTGGTTTACTTCATCCCGATCTTCCTGACCGTTTACTTCGGTACGGATCTAGTTACGAACCTGGTAGCTGCGATTCCGCAGGTCATCACGAACGGCCTCACAGTCGCTGGTAACCTCTTATCGGCCCTCGGATTTGCGATGCTGCTGAGTTCAATGCTGTCGAAGAAGATGTTCCCGTACTTCCTTCTCGGCTTCCTGATCGTCGCATATTCCGGTCTCAGCCTGATCGGTGTGACCATGTTCGCCGCGATCCTGGCATTCATCCTGGATAAGGTTCTGTATGGAAAGGGGGCAAATGCATAATGGAAAATCAGAAAGCATTAAAGAAGGTAAGCGATAAAGACTTACGTAAGGTCTTCCTGCATTCCCTCGCGATTATGTGCTCATGGAACTATGAGCGTCAGATGCACATGGGCTTCATGTATGGCATGGCACCGGTGCTTGACAAGCTGTATGCAGATGATGAGGAGAGAAAAAAGGAAGCGTATCAGCGGCATATGGAGTTCTTTAACTGCACACCGCAGCTGACACCGTTTATCATGGGCCTCGCCGCTTCCATGGAGGAGCAGAACGCAAATTCAGAAGAGGGTGAGTTCCAGACCGAGTCGATCTCCATGATCAAGACCAGTCTGATGGGGCCGTTCGCCGGCATCGGTGACAGCTTCTTCCAGGGAACCATCCGAATCATCACCTTCGGTATCGGCCTTTCGTTCGCACAGCAGGGCAGCATCCTGGGACCGATTCTCGCAGTACTGCTGTTCGCGATTCCGTCATTGCTGTTTGCCTACAATGCAACCTTCTTCGGCTACAGGTCAGGTAATAAATACCTCGCGAAGCTGTACCAGGAAGGACTTATGGATCGCGTAATGCACTTCGCATCCATCGTCGGTCTCGCCGTCGTCGGCGGTATGGTAGCCAGCATGGTGTCCGTCACCACGCCGCTTACCTTCTCCACCGGTGGTACGAATCTGGTCATCCAGGATATGCTGGATTCCATCATCCCGAAGATGCTTCCGTTCGTATTTACGCTGGGCATCTACAATCTCGTTCAGAAGAAGGTCAATACCAACGTCCTGCTGATCGGCATCGTCCTCTTCGGCATGGTCATGGGTGCACTGGGCATTCTCTAAACAGAGCGATACACTTCTTTAAAATACCACAGGGCACTGTGGCATACCCCTGAAAAAATATCCAGACTTCCTGCATGCATAGTGAATTCGAGATCCGGAAAGTACTATACCGTGCGGGAAGTTTTGTTTATAATGAGAACTTATTTACATGATGACTTAGATGACATGGTGACGTATGCAGGAATCCCGCTTATTTGCAGAGGGGACTTACGTATGAGCTCACGCAGTGAAAAGAAAGGATAGATAAAGATGAAAGAATTTACATATGTGATCAAGGAAGAACTCGGACTGCATGCGAGACCAGCCGGACTGCTGGTGAAGGAAGCGAAGAAGTTCCAGAGCGCTACGACGCTCGCGGCGAAGGGAAAGACCGCAGCTGCCGGCAAGCTGATCGCCATCATGAGCATGGGCGTCAAGCAGGGCGATGAGGTGACCGTGCAGGTCGAGGGTCCGGATGAGGATGCTGCGTTCGAGGCACTCGAGAAGTTCTTCCAGGAAAATCTGTAATTCATCGATCGATATAGAATCTGAGGGGACAGGAAATGGAAAAATACATCGGAAAGTCCGTTTATAAGGGAACGGCGATCGGTCCGATCAATGTTCTGAAGAAGAGTGATGGCATCGTAAAGCGTCAGCATGTCGAGGATGTAGCGGCAGAGCTCCAGCGTCTCGAGGATGCGAAGAAACAGGCGCAGGCCCAGCTCGGCGCGCTTTATGAGAAGGCGCTTCAGGAGGTTGGCGAGGTGAACGCGCAGATCTTCGAGGTGCATCAGATGATGCTCGAGGATGAGGACTACCAGGATGCGATCCACTCGATGATCGAGACGGAGGAGCTCAATGCTGAGTACGCGGTGGCGGTCACCGGAGATAACTTCGCCGAGATCTTCGCGAATATGGATGATGAGTACATGCAGGCACGTTCCGCGGATGTGAAGGATATCTCGAATCGTCTGATCCGGAATCTGAGTGGTGAGGAGGAGCTCGACTGGGCGCATATGGAACCGTCCATCATCGTGGCGGATGACCTGACACCGAGTGAAACGGTGCAGATGGATAAGCGTAAGATCCTTGCGTTCGTCACCGTCCATGGCTCGACGAACTCCCATACCGCGATCCTCGCGCGTATGATGAACATCCCGGCGCTGATCGGTGTGCCGGTGGAGCTCGACAGTCTCCATTCCGGTACGATGGGCATCGTCGATGGCAAGGATGCCGTGTTCTGCGTGGATCCGGATGAGGCAACCATCGCTGCTGCACACGAGATGCAGGCGAGGGCGGCAGAGCAGAAGCGGCTGCTTGCAAACTACAAGGGACGTCCTTCGGTGACGAAGAGTGGCCGGAAGGTAAACGTATATGCAAACATCGGCAGTGTTTCAGATGTCGCATATGTACAGGAAAATGACGCGGAGGGCATCGGCCTGTTCCGCAGTGAGTTCCTGTATCTCGGAAAGACCGCGCTGCCGGATGAGACTGAGCAGTTTAACACGTACCGTCAGGTGCTACAGACGATGGGCGGAAAGAAGGTGATCATCCGAACGCTCGACATCGGTGCGGATAAGAACGTCGATTACCTCGGACTCGGAAAGGAAGATAACCCGGCGATGGGGTATCGCGCGATCCGTATCTGTCTGAAACAGCCGGATGTGTTTAAGACACAGCTCCGCGCACTGCTTCGTGCGGCGAAGTACGGAAACCTCGCCATCATGTATCCGATGATCATCTCCGTAGATGAGGTGCTTCGGATCCGTGAGATCGTCGCAGAGGTGGCGGCAGAACTCAAGCGGGAGCAAATCCCGTATGCGATTCCGGAGCAGGGCATCATGATCGAGACGCCGGCAGCAGTGATGATCTGTGAGGAGCTGGCAGAGCTCGTCGATTTCTTCAGCATCGGCACCAACGACCTCACGCAGTATACACTTGCGATCGATCGCCAGAATGAGAAGCTGGACGAGTTCTATAATCCACATCATGAGGCGGTTCTTCGGATGATTCAGATGACCATCGATGGCGCGCATAAGGCGGGCAAGTGGGCCGGCATCTGCGGTGAGCTCGGTGCTGACACGACCCTGACGGAGCGTTTCGTCGAGATGGGCATCGATGAGCTGAGTGTCGCACCATCTATGGTGCTCAGCGTGCGCAGTAAGATTTGTGAGATGGCGTAACGCCGTTCATAGCACGAAAAACAGAAGATAAATAAACGATAAATAAACGAAGCGAAGGGGCAACCACACGAGATGTGTCGGTGCCCCTTCTGAACTTTATGGAGATAAATCTGTGATTGTGTTTGTGCTGGTTCTGGCTGAAGCGTCCTTCTGTTGTGGATCGAAGCTCAGTTCGACTTGATCTTCTCGTCCATGACCGTGGAGTCGTTTGTGGAAACGACATAGGTGACGCGATCACAGCGGACCGTCGTCAGCGAGTAGTGGATCGGCTTACCATCCTGATCATAGCTGATTTTATGAATCGAAAACAGCGGGTCGCCGACGTTGCACTTCAGAGTATCTGCGCTGTGGCTCTGCGCAGCCTTTCCGTCGATTTCGAGGACGGAATGATTCGGCCGGATATGATAGCACTCATCCATCACCTGGTAGAACGAGCGATCTTTCGAAAGTGTCGTGATGAAGTCCGGGAAGCGGGCATCCTCGATGTAGATCTTATCGATCGCGATCGGTTCGTTATCCTGCCAGACCAGACGCTCGATGTAGACGACCTTCGTCCCCATCGGAATCATCAGCTTCTCTGCGATATCCTCATCCGCGTTCAGGAACGATGCCTGGATGATATCGTGTCTGGACGCGTGTCCAAGGCTCGACAGACTTTCCTTGAAGCCGCTGGTCTTATTCAGATACAGCTTGTCCTTCTTGAAATTGATGAAGGTGCCCTTTCCCTGGACCTTATTGACATATCCCTCATCGGATAAATTCTGTATCGCCTTTCGAATCGTGATTTTACTCACATTATACTGGTCACTTAGCTCGTTCTCCGTCGGAAGCTTATCTCCCGGCATGTACTGCTTCGACAGGATACGGTTTTTAATATCTGCCTCCACCTGCAGATACAGCGGCTTGCTGCTATCCATGATCATCATTGTTTCCATCTCCCCTTCGCATCAGCGATGATATAATTAAATGCCATATCATCATATTGTACCAAGTCGCTAGCGCGACGGCTAGTGCAAGGTACGCATTTCCATCACTTTTTTCCAAAAAAAGTAGCAGTTTTTGTATATATGTTTTATTGTTGTATTACCCCTAACACGACAATCACACATAACAAACCCTACTACTTATGCATATATTATCATTTTTCAGAGATTTCAACAACCACATATCTTGTTTTTTTATTCGTCCACCGCCTTCTTGAATTAGATTTTTATCTTTACAACTAATTCAATTTTAAGGAGGCTCCATTATGGACAAATATTTTAATTCTTTTCGAGAGATGATTTCTCTCCGCGGTCTTACCGGCCACACTCTTAAATCTTACTGCACCTACATCCATGCTTACCTTGAGTATCTTTCAAATGTTCTTCATAAGCTGCCCGAAGATGTGACATGGCAGGAACTGCGTGACTTTATCAAATGGCTTTCGAAAAATAGATCTCTTTCCGCCCGAACCATCAACTGTGCAATTTCTCAGCTTCGTTTTTTTACCATCTATGTTCTTCACAAACCCTGGGATGACACCCAGCTTCCTTTGCGTAGGTTTGATATCTATGTTCCTTTTGTGCCAACGAAAGAAGAAGTTCTTGGCTATTTTTCAGATGTCACCGATTTAAAAGAAAAAACCATGCTTGTTCTCATGTATTCTTCCGGGCTTCGGCTTGGAGAAGTATGTGCTCTGCGTTATGAAGATATTGACCGTAAACAAATGAGAATTCACATTCAACGTTCCAAAAACCGCTCATCCAGATTTGCCATTCTCTCAAAGTATGCCTTGGATTTGCTTACCTCCTACTGGTTTCAATGCGGCACACCAAAAGGCTGGCTGTTTCCTGCAAATTCAAAGAAAAACGCATCGTATAGTTCTACCAGCTTTTCCAACAAGTTTGTACGCTATCGCAAGCTTTTTCAGTGGAATGAGCGACTGACCTGCCATTCTTTTCGCCATGCTTTTGGCACTCATCTTTACGAAAGTGGCACTGACCTTTTAACTATCAAAGAACTCCTTGGACATAAATCCCTGTTATCTACTACCGTTTATATCCATCTCGCTAGCAATGGGGTACAATCCGCTCTCAGTCCCTTTGATCAGTTTGGAGGTGAGTTGATTGGCAGACAGTAAAATCTCCCAAATCTGGAAGTCTTCCTACGAAGACTTCTCCTGCCGGCATCACCAGTCTGGTATCCAGGAAAAGGCTTCTCATGCCATTTTGAACTGCAAGACTGGAAAACTTGGCTGCAGCATCAGTCAATGTACAGACTGTGGACATATGGAGATCCACAACAACTCCTGTAGAAACCGAAACTGTCCGAACTGTCAGGCTGTCCTTAAAGAAGTCTGGGTGGATAAACGAAGGGCTGAAGTCATCGATTCTCCCTACTTTCATGTGGTGTTTACACTTCCCCATGAACTCAATCCCCTCATTTACTGTAACCAGGAGCTTCTCTACGGTCTTCTGCACAGGTGCTCCGCCGAAACACTCCTTGAGTTATCAAGGGATAAGAAGTATCTCGGCGCAACACCAGGCATCATTCAGGTTCTCCATACCTGGAATCAGGAACTGGATTACCATGTGCACATCCACTGTATTATTTCCGGCGGAGGGCTTACCGCCGACCAGAAAGTCCGTAAATCCAAAAGCAGGTTTTTCATTCCGGTAAAAGTCCTGCGTGATAAGTTCAAGGGAAAATACCTTGCTTACCTGAATTCCTACTACGAATGTGGAACGCTTTCTTTTTCCGCTTCCTGCAAAGACCTTCAGAATTCGTATCAATGGAACGAATGGAAGAACCGTCTTTATGAAAAAGACTGGTGCCCTTACATCAAGGAAACCTTCAACGGATTTGGCAACGCCATCGAATACCTTGGCCGATACACACATAAGATTGCCATTTCCAACAGCAGGATTCTGTCCGTCACACAGACAGAATCCACCTTTTCAGCAAGAGGTAAAAAGCCGGGAGATCCAAAACGTGAGATTACCCTCAGCAATACGGAATTCATCCGTCGTTTCCTGATGCATGTACTTCCCTCTGGATTTCAAAAAATCCGCTATTATGGATTCCTTAACAACCGCATGAAATCAAAGAATCTGAGGATCATCTTTACGATTCAGGGATACCAGAATTTCAAACGGCGTTACACGGATTTATCCATTGCCGAGCTGCTGAAAGCGGTCTGGAACTTTGACCCCTGCATCTGCCCTGCATGTGGGCACGCCGCCATGAAACAGCTTGGAAGGAGTTATGTCCCTTCCAGTTGATTTTCCGGTTACTTATATATGGTTACTTTTTAAAGATCTCCCGATGGAGGTCCGTGAAGCATGCCCCAAAATAATTTTTGGGGCTGCAAACTCCCGGATTTTCATCTGCTTACCGGAAAAACTCCCTTTTTGAGGCTTCTGGAAAAGATACAATCCCCATATACGTTACTGGCTGCGTTTCCGCGAACTTGGTACAATCGTGAAGAATCACATTTAGGGCAACTGGAGTTTTTCTCCGGCTGTTCTTTTTTGATTGCTCTAAATATGATACTTCACTTAAGAATTATACCATATAGGTGTGAACAGAGAAAGAGCCTGTCCTGTTTTTTGAAACGGGCTTGTCGTGTGATTCGCCTGTTTTTTCACGATTTGAACATCATACAGACAGAGGGGTATGAAAGCCGCCCATCTGATTGGGAAAATTGAAAGTGGGGTGATGAAAAAGCATGTGGCACAACAGCGTATGGGAGCAGGAGCCTCAAGGGAAGCTGTAACGTTACCGGAAGATGCAGCCATGACATCGAAAAAGGGTGCTCATTCAGCGAGCATCCTTGCATCCTCATTCTATCTGGAAAACAGACGGAACCGCACCATTGCAGAGCATGGTTGTGACAAAAGTTGTCAGAAGCATCAACCGTAACAACGAAGCGTCCTGTTACGGCTATTGGCAGTGGGTCAAAATGACCCAGACCACATTGTAAAAAGAAATGGAACTTAAAATCTTCAATAGCAGCATTTTCGGTAGCGGCTACCGAAAATACAAACTACACGCTCTTTATTACGAGCAGAAACGGAGGAAACATGAATCTATATGAAACCGTCAAGGGGAAGGTCACGCCGCAGATGGCGGCGGAGCGGTACGATCTGCCTGTCAATCGCAGTGGCATGGCCTGCTGCCCGTTCCACAATGACCGCACACCTAGCATGAAGATGTACCCCGACCACTTCCACTGCTTCGGCTGCGGGCAGACCGGGGACGTGTTCGACCTGACGGCGCAGCTCACCGGGCTTAATGCCCGCGATGCAGCCCGATGACTTGCGGCGGACTTCGGCATCCTCTTGCAGACCGGAGGTGACGCACCGCCTCGTTCTACAAAAGAAATACCGTACCACCAAACACAGCAGTTCCGTGACTTGGAGCGGTTGTGTTTTTCTGTGCTTACGGACTATCTGCACCTGCTCAGATATTGGAAGAAAAAATACGCACCGGAAACGGAGAATGACCCGCTGGATGACCGTTTTGTGGAAGCCTGTCAGATGAAGTGCCCTATCGAGCACCTCTGCGATGTGTTCATCTTCGGCAGCACGGTGCAGCGGACAGCCGCCGTCCGCGAGCTTTGGGGCAGCGGCAGGATCAAGCGCCTCAAGGAATATGTGGAGAGAAAACGGAGGGAGGAAATGGAACTTGGAAAACAAAGAAAATGCCGTAACGACCTTGCCATTTGAGGACAGTCTGCCCGACTGGTTTGACGGCAAGCGCATCAACGAGGTGCTGTTCTGTCAGCAGTTCTTAGAGAAGCATCCCATGAAATGTGTGCGTGGGCGGCTGTTCACCGTGGACGGGCTGATTGAGGACAAGGGGCAGATCGGCAACCTGATTTTAGAGGAAGTTTCAGGCTGCCTGACCTCCGGCTTGTCCAAGGTCGTGGCAAACCTGCTGGCCAGCATCAAGCTGCAAGCCTATTCGCCATTGCTGCCCATTGAGACTGACCGCATCCATGTTGCCAATGGGACGTATTTCATGGACGGACGCTTCACCAGCGACAAGAGCTATTGCAACAACCGCCTGACCATCTCCTACAATCTCGATGCACCTGCGCCGAAACGCTGGCTGCAATTCTTATCTGAGCTGCTTGTCCCGGAGGACATTCCCACCTTGCAGGAATTTCTCGGTTACTGTCTGCTGCCAACCACCAAGGGGCAGAAAATGCTCCTGATGATCGGAAAGGGCGGCGAGGGTAAATCCAGAATCGGGCTTGTCATGCGCTCCCTGCTGGGCGACAGCATGAATACCACCAGCATCCAGAAGATGGAGAGCAACCGGTTCAGCCGCGCAGACCTTGAAAACAAGCTGCTGATGGTGGACAACGATATGGATATGAGCGCCCTGCCCAAGACCAACTATATCAAATCCATCGTGACCTCCGAGTGCAAGATGGACATGGAGCGCAAGGGTGTGCAGAGCTACCAAAGTCAACTCTATGTCCGGTTTCTCTGCTTCGGCAATGGTGCGCTGACCGCCCTGCACGACCAAAGACCGGCCCACAGGCAGAGCCGATGATCCCTATCTGGTGGACAAGCTGAAACGGGAGCGCGAGGGCATCTTCCGCTGATGTCTGGAGGGACTGCACCGGCTGATCGGCAACAACTATCCGTTTACAGTCAGTCCCAAGGCACGAGAGAATATGGAAACCGTCAAGCGCAGCAGCAACAATGTGATCGAGTTCCTGCAATCCGAGGGCTACATCCGCTTCAAGGCCGACAGTGAAGCCAGCTCCAAGGCGCTGTATGAGGCGTATCAGCGCTGGTGCGAGGACAACGCGCAGAAACCCATGTCGGCAAACCGGCTCAGCTCCGAGCTGGCGCAGAACGAGAGCCTTTACAATGTGGAGGCCACCAACAATGTATATGCCGCCGGGAAGCGGGTGCGGGGCTTTATCGGCGTGGAGGTGCTGAGTCTGCTTCCCTATTAAAAATGGGGAGCAGACTTCAAAATCGCTGTACACGCCGTACACTCTGTACGGCAGTTTTCAACTCCATTCCTGAAATACACTCAACACTTGTGCTTTCCATGAGATACTTCACGACAAAGAATAAAATCAGCCTGCGCCAAGACAACAAAAGCGCACCCAGAACCTTAAAAACGGCGTACAGGACGTACAGAAGTGTACAGCAAACGCCGTTGCCGTACAGAGCCGTAATGGACGGCTCAATTTTGCAGTCTCAAAATCAATCCTTGTGAAAACCGCAAAGAAATATGCCGTAAAGAGAACGCAGTATATCAAAGGGTGACTTACCAGTCAACAAAGCGGCTGCACCAAACTGCGGCATATTTTCCCATTCCATACGTTCTCATACAGAATGATGAAGTCAATAGGGTGCTGCTGTGAACAGGGCATCACGGACGGAAATCTGAGCAGATTTGCGGCACAGCAAATTTTTCATTCCCCCGCACACCAGCATCACCGAAGCAAAAACCGATTACACGAAATTATGGAGGTAAAAACTGATGAAATCCAATCTGAGTAATGAGATCAAGGCGTACATCGTCCGGCAGGGAATGACCATGCAGGAGGTGGTTGATCTGCTACACGATGAGCACGGCTGGAGCGACAGCGTATCCAACCTGTCCAACAAGCTCCAGCGGGAATCCCTGCGCTACACGGAGGCCGTTCAGCTTGCCAACGCGCTGAGCTACGAGATCGTCTGGCAGAAAAGAAAGTAAGAAAACCAACCATTTTGACAGCCGCACAGCGGCAGAAAGGAACGAGTATGAATTATCTGAACAACAATCCCATTATCATCGGCATTGAACACGGGTACGGCAACATCAAGACCGCCCACACCTGCTTTCGCACCGGCGTGACTGTTCACGACAGGGAGTCGACCTTCAAGAATGATCTGCTGATCTATGAGGGCAGGTACTACACCATCGGCGAGGGACACAAGGAGTTTGCCGCTGATAAAATGACGGACAGCGACTACTATATCCTCACCCTTGCCGCCATCGGACGGGAGCTGAACATTCGCCATCTTTCCTCTGCCCGCGTCCATCTTGCCGCAGGTCTGCCCCTCACATGGGTCAGCGAACAGAAGGACGCTTTCCGGGCGTATCTTTTGCAGAAGGAAACGGCGGACTTCACTTTCTGAGGCGTGGACTACCATGTGGAGTTTGCAGGCGCGGACATCTTCCCGCAGGGCTTTGCCGCCGTTGCAGCAAATCTTCGGGACTTTACAGGAACGAATATGCTCTGCGACATCGGCAACGGCACCATGAATGTCATGTATATCAACGAGCGCCGTCCGGTTCCCGACAAGTGCTATATGGAGAAGTTCGGGACACACCAGTGTATGCTGGCTGTCCGGGAGAGCGTGCTGCGGCAGTTCGGCAAAGTGCTGGACAACGCCACCATTGAGCGCGTCCTTCGCCACGGCAAGGCGGACATTGCCGGCCGCTACCTGACTGCCATCCGGGAAACCGCAACGGAATATGTGTCCGGCATCTTTCGCAGGCTGCGGGAGCATGAGTACGACTCGGAGCCGATGAAGCTCTATGTGGTAGGCGGCGGGAGCTGCCTTGTGAAGAATTTCGGGGACTACGAAAAGGGGCGTGTCATCTTCAACGATGATATCTGCGCCACCGCCAAGGGCTACGAGCTGCTGGCAGAGCGCCGCATGAGAAAGGCTGGAGGCATCGTATGAGCAGGAATATCTACACGACCACGCTGCGGCTGAATCTGGACAACGCCGCAGACCGGGAAGCGTGGGAGCATCTGCAAAGGCTGGACAAAAAGACGCATCGTTCTGTAAGCCGCGCTGTAATAGCCGATGTCAATGCTTACTTCGGTAGGCAGGAACAGCTTGCCGCCGATCCGTATCTGGAAACGAGAGAGAAAGAGGGCGCTTTTCTTCAGGAAATCCAAGAAACCATCCGGGAGAGCTTGCAAACAGCCGCACCCATGAACTTTGCTCCATGGATGCAGCTTATGCAGGGCGCAGTTCCGGCAGATACAGCAGAAAAACCGGAAGAATCCGAGGATATGGACGCCGCGTTGGACTTCGCGGACAGCTTTTGATAGCAGCTTTTCCTATTTTGATAGCAGCAATGACAGCAAAGACGGCTCATTTGATAGCACACACAGGAACCGAAAATATTGTACCACCAAAAACCGGCTGATTGATACCAACCGTAGTATCATTCAGCCGGTTTTCACTATCATGAGGGGAGGATTTGACCTTGACCACAATGACCGCAGAGGAAAAGAAACTGATTCAGGCACAGCATCGGCTGGAGGAAGCACAGATGCGGGCGAAGGAGAAAGCACGGAAAGCACGTACCCGCAGGCTCATTCAGGAGGGCGCGATCTTGGAGAAGGTGCTGCCGGAGGTTCAGGCTGTTGGGCTGTCTGAGCTGGAGGAATACCTGACCGGGAAGCTGTCAGGGAACGAAGAAAACGCAGACTGAGCTGGTAGCTTAATCCCGTAAGGGCGCAACTTACTCACCACCCGCCAAAGGCGGGCAGTGGTATGCCTTGCGGCATCGTTGCGCTCTCCGAGGGGGACTGCGGCGGCGGCAGCCTCCAGACAATGCCACAGCACTTGCGAGTGTGCTGCTGTCATCATCTGCGCAGATGGCAGAACACAACCACGGGTGTGCTTGTGAGGGGGACTGTCCTGAAAACGTAATTCAGCGATAACCTATAAACAAGCATTCTTAATAAGCTCGCCTTTTGGCGGGCTTTTCACTTGCCTATGATAATAGCAGGGAGAAGTTATTTTGGCTGAATTATTACATCTACCCCTAACTTTTCTAACGAACGAAGATTTCTCTTGATTAATTTCTCTTGATTCTATACACTATAATAATCTGCACCTAATTTCGTAATAAGGAACTTTTTCTTTTAGCATATGATAGATGGCTATTAGCATGGTGTGCGCTATGGCTATCAGCGCTCGTTTCCCTCCTCTGCGTGCAGCAATTCGTTGGTATCGTGAATAGAAATAGCTTTGTTTTTTTCTTATTGCAGCACGGGCACATTCTACCAAACATGCTTTCAAATATTTATTTCCTTTTCGTATTCGACTACTCATCTTTTTACCAGCGCTTTCTTTACATTCCGGTACCAGACCCGCCCACGAACTAAACCGCGATTCATTTTGAAAATGTTCCATTTCCACCCCTGTTTCTGCAAGAATGCGTTCTGCACTTTGTCTACCGATTCCTGGTATCCCATCCAAAGCCTCAACAGCCCAACTTATAGTGTCTGTTTTTTTTTAATATCTTCATCTAAATCTGAGATTAAAGAAGTAAGACTTTCCATATGCACAAGCTGATGTTCTAACATTTTTTGTTGATGTTCTAAAACTCGTCCCTGCAGAGCTCTTCGCATTTCCTGAAGTTTATTTCTGGCACGCCCTTCTGCTAATTCACTTAAAACAATCGGATCTGTTTCTCCGGATATGATCGCTTTTAAAATAGCCATTCCGCTTTTTCCACTGATATCGGTAATCACACTGCCTAATTTAATGTTACAACCTTCTAACACAGCTTGGATTCGGTTCAATTCACGAGCACGTTCTTCAATCATCTCCTGGCGGTAACGGGTCATTTCGCGCAATTCTCGCTGTTCCCGATTTGGGATATAACTTGCTTTTACTAACCCATGACGTACCAGATCAGCAATCCATTCTGCATCCTTCACATCTGTCTTGCGTCCGGGAACCCCTTTGATATGCTGTGCATTTACAATCATAATCGGGATATGTTCCTCTTCAAATATGTTATAAACAGGTTTCCAGTACGAATCGGTACTTTCCATGGCAGCCATCTCACAATCCGTTTCCTTCAGCCATGAAACTAATTGAAGAATATCTTCCGTCATTGTTGAAAACTGGCGGACTTCTTTTTTTCTGACACCCGTAAAAACACAGGCTACCATCATATTTTTATGAATGTCAATCCCACAACACCGCTTATACAATACTTCCATAAAGCAAACCTCCTTCGCATAAGCCGATGCAGCTCCTTGCTTAACTGTTGGCTGTCCTGCGTCCTCATCAAAATACGATGGAAACAAAAAGTGGTACACCTAAGGAGCTGAAAATCAGTCTGTCGCACGGGCTTTGAAGCACCAATCCCCTTCCGACCTTATTCGGCACCTTAAGTATACCACTATATAGAGTATAGCCAATATCCAGTTTTCATTTATTGTGGTGAGATTCTCTCACGCATTTCCTCAATATTTTCCTCCGAAGGATTGCTTTCGCAGGTTTCATGTGGTATCCTCTGTTTAGTTGAATTGTGAGGCGGCTGCCCTCCATCTGCGCCAACAGATGGGATGAGGGCGGTCGTTTTCTCATTATCCGTCATTGCGCTCACCGTATGGAATGATTCGGGGATGTTTCGTATACTGATGGAAAAAGGGGCAGCAGTGCCGCTTTTTCCGTCCAGCCATATGGGAAGGGAGCGCCATACATCATCGATACAGGTGACTTTCCGCGCACTGACGAATTTTTTCTTCATGAACCCAATGGAGTTCTCAATCGGGCCCTTGCTTTCTGGATCTGCCTTATTACACACCCAGGGCCGGATGTCCTGTTCCCTGTAGAAATCTTCAAAGACTCTGGTTCTGATGACTTCATCGTAGGTCTCACCGAAAGCAAACACGGCATCCTGATCAATGACTTCAGGCGGCCTCCAGGCTTGCAGAAGCACCGCCAGATTGCCTGACAGGCTTCCACAGAGTTGTATTTATGGTCCTGTGCATAGACGCATAAAAAACGGCTGTAACACAGCAACAGGCAGATAAAGTGGAGCCGCTTTGCCTGAGAGAGGTTCACGCTATTCTAAATATTTTAATGGTTACTTCCCAGACACAGCTAAATCAACTACGGTTTGAAATGGCCTTATTCTTTTTCTGTTTTAATAATCTATCCCGTATTGGGATGTTCCCTTCATGCGCCACGGTGACGCATACCATAGGACACCGGAAAAGGCAGAGTACCCCCTTGGCGTAATCCCATCATTTCAAAACGGTGTATAGTAAGCTGCTCTTCCCTCCCTTTCTCCGAAAGCGCTGTTCTGTTTTAATGAATCCGGCCTTTTCTAAATCTGCAACCGCCCGCTGAATCGTTCTCCTCGAAAGGTTCAGTTCTTCTGCGATGGTGCTCATAGCAGGAAAACACTGGCTCTTTTTATCTGCCCGCTCTTTTAAATACATATACACCGAAATCGCACGGTGTGGTAATTCCTCCGAATAGGCAGAATCATAATATCCCATATACCTCCCCCCTTAGTCTGTCCGAAGTGATTGTCTGGTTCCTGGGGCTGCCGACCGTTTTGGCATCGGTACATGCGTCAGACCTCCGCCTGAAGTCCCCTCTATTCCTGACGGTTCATTAAAGTCTGCCTCACCATCCTCATCAAATTGTCTCCGGATAATCTCCTGCTCCACTTCCAGCCGATCCGCATAAGACACCGGCCGCGCTACATGCTGTTCTACCTCATATTCTTCCTCAAATTCAATCCCCCATTTAAAAAATAAGCGCAGTTCTACCCGCATTGGATGACAACCGGTCTTCGCCAGGATAAAGTGTCCCTTTGGCAGCGACTTCAATTCATCCGGAGTCATGAGCGGACGTCCAATCATCTGCAGGCTCTGGCTGGGATCATGTTTTCCCCGGCTGATGGAGCCAGACAACACGGTTTTGTTGCCCAATGCCTTTGACAGAATCTCCGCACTTTCCGAGTTGGGTGCAAAACCACCAAATAAAACGCCCTGACAGTTATCCACGATAATTTCACTCCCCTCTTTGCCATAGTTTTTCTGCAGTTGGGCAAAGCTTTGTATGATGGGTACCATACTGACCCGCCTGGACCGCCCGGCTGAAAAAAGCATTTCCAAAGACTCAATTTTGGGGATAGTACCGATCTCATCTCCAAAAATCACCACACGATTCGGAAGTTTCCCTCCATGCTCATCTGCGATGGACAGCATTTCCCGGTAGATTTGCTGCAAAAACAAGCTTACCATAAAATACTTTGTGCTGTCCTCCTCTGGAAGCACAATAAAGATAGCTGACTTGGATTTACAGAACATCTCCGTATCCATTGTACTGTCAAAACACAGGATCTGCTCCATCTCGGAATCCAGAAATGCATTCAGCCTGGACATGGCGGTGGAGAGGACCGAAGCCATGGCCTGTTCCGCTGTGTTAAGTGCCGCGCCGGCAAACCATTTTGCCTTGTGGTCGGCTGGCAGTTTCTGCATGAGCAGCTGGAACTGGTTCTTCCCTTTTACCGGTGACGGAGCCAACAGATCCTGGATTAATTTGAACACACTTACGATATGACGCTGTTCCTTAGGACAGTATTCGGAGATTAGTAAAATCACACTTGTCAGAAGCCCCTCCGCTGCGTCATAGAAAAATGCGTTCTGTCCATAACTGGAGGCATCTCCGCCTCCAGAACTAATGATGGTCTTGGCTGTGATCTTTGCATATTTCTCTGCCTTGGCTTTCACAGCCAGATTCTCCGGATTCTCTAAGTATAGATCCATGTATTTATTCACCATGCCGAGGATGTTATCGCCATCGGAACAGGTCGGATTGCGCAGATCCAGGATGGAAGTCTGATACCCATAATACTTCTGAGCTATTCCCGCGTAGTTGCGGAACAGATCTCCCTTGGTGTCCGTACACAGCCAGCTCATCCCGCTGGCACAGGCATACTCAATGCAGGGATATAAAAAGTTGGCAGTCTTACCAACACCAGCCGCGCCGATCATCAGGAGATGGATGTCACCGGAGTCAACCAAAGCCGTCACTCCGGTTCTGGAAAACAGCCCTCCGACTACGATTCCCTGTACCTTGGGCAGATGTTTTCCCTGCCGCCACAACGCCGGCTCATAGGGAACCTGTGTAAAGGTCCGTTTGATTTCTGCCTCGCTGGCAAATCTGGCCGTGCCATATTGGCCGTCCCCTACCGTCTTTGACTTAATCCCATTCAGAGAATAGTTGTTCGCAAGCAACGGGATCACCCCCATCAGGATAAACATCCCTGCGCCGGCACAAATGAGCAGCACCATCTGAATTGTTTCCATGATACCTCCTTTCTGGAACCGGGTACGATAGATGAAAGTTAGGAACTGACTCATTCCATTTTCAATAATTCCTGTTTCGTTTCCTGCTGATTCCCCGGAAGTTCTTCAGCTGGAATCGCAAGCTGCCCATGAAGGGCTTTTAAATCTTCATTCCAGTCCTTATACTGGGACAAATCCGTTTCCGTATCTCCATATCCCATTTCCAGAAGCTGTTTCTTGATCCGTTCTGCCGCTTTCATTCCTGGGATATCATGATCCAGACACAGCCATATTTTTTTCATGTTCGGAAAATCCTGCAATAATTGAAAGATCGGCTTAGAGCCTACGCAGCACAGTGCAACATAGCTATGCTGCTTCCAGCCTTCTTTGTGTAGGGAAACATAGGAGAGTAAGTCAATAGGGGCCTCAAACACATAGAGCGTATCGCTGGTTCCTACCCACCGGAAGCTATACTTCGGATCACTGCTCGTTAAGTTTCCCCGGAAGCTCGAACCGTAGGTATAGATTCCTTTTTTGTGCGCGTGCCTGGCCACTCCCTCCTTATCTCTCCCGACAAAGATTGCATTATGGTACTGCCTCGTTCCGTCCTGAGAATCCTCCAGGCTTTCATACAGCAGGTCTGCCTTTGCAAAATCTGTTACGATCTGTTTGTCCAGATACCGCACCTTTAACAAGTAGGCAAAGGTCCGGCGCATATCACGATTCTTTGGCGGAAGCGAAAATGGTGCAGATGGTTCCTTCTCCTGTTTTTGACTCTGAATGTATGGAATCCCCTGTTCCCCGTCAAGCAGCATCGACACTGCATCCGGATACGTTTTCCCATAGAAGTATTTTACAAAATCAATGGCCAGCCCTCCTTTTTCTATCGCATGGTCATACCAACTGTTCCCTCTGACCGTGATGCTGTGGTCGCTGCTTAAACGTTTGTCCCTCCCGGATGGAAGCATTTTTTCTCCCTGGCGCTGTAAAAAGTCCACTAGGTCGATGGAATTCGCCCGCTCCTTTTGCTCTTCTGTGAAATAAACATATGACATATCCGATACCTCCTCATGATAGATTCTGACGCGGAGTTTCATCATCCGATTTATGCCCCATTGCCTTCTTTTTCTCCCGGATTCTACTACGGAGTTTTCCTTCCACCTGCATGGAACTGCCTCCTGCTTTCCATTTTTCTTCTTCAAACATCTGTGCCAGGCGGTGCATGAGCCTTGTTGTCGCAAGAAAAACAGACGGCTCATAGAACGAATCCAAATGATCTAACAGAAACTGCGCATAGATATTTCCTTGGGCTGCCGATGCTTCTAAGTACGGAAGGGCTTTCTCCTTATTCCGCGGCACTTCATGTCCGCACAGGTACAGTTTTCCGAGGGCATATTGAGCATACTGATTTCCCTGTGAAGCAGACTGCTCCAGCCACTGGACGGCCTCTTTTACATCCGCTTCCACGTCCTCCCCCAGCAGGTAAAACCGTCCCAGGCGGTATTCTGCAAACGCATTGTTCTGGGCAGCGGATTTTTTCAAGTAGGTGATTGCTGTCCTAATATCCTTTTCCACTTTTTCTCCGTCCAGATATAATTTTCCCAGAGAATACTGGGCGTACTGGTTATTTGCAGCGGCGGATTGCTTCAGCCACTTTATTGCAGCTTCCACATCTTTTTCTGTCTCTTCCCCCTGAAGGAATTGTTTGCCCAACTGGTAGGCTGCGTAGTCATGGCCTTGTTTTGCCGCTCTCGTAAACAGCTCCGTGGCTTTGGTAACATCTTTGGCAACGGCTTCGCCTGCCAGATAAATGTTTGCGAGAGCATACTGTGCTGACGCATGTTCTGCTTCTGCCGCTTTCTCAAGCCAGGCAACCGCCTGTTTCTGATCTCCTGTTCCATTTTCCAGCCAGAGCTTTCCCAATGCATACTGGGCATTCATATTTCCAAGCTGTGCGGCCCGTTCCCAGTATGCTTCCGCTACTCTATCATCCTTTACCGTACCGGTTCCTGTATGCAGCATCTGCCCCAGGCGGTACTGCAGCTTGTCATCATGGCTCTGCGCTTCCAGTCTGCAGAAACCGGAAAATGCCTGTTCAAAGCAACTTTCCGCATTTTCCGCGTTAACGGCAACTCCAATTCCGTCCCGGTACATCTTTGCCATTTCATAACTGGCATAGGGATTTCCCTGCTCTGCGGACCTCTGATATAAGTTAAATGCTTGACTGTAGTTCTGTGTGACTCCCTGCCCCCGGTAATAGAGACCTCCAAGTGAATACTGGGCGTATTTGTGATCGGCCGACACTGCACGGGAAAACCACGCAACCGCTTTTTCATAATCCCTTACTGCTTTCCCGTCCCCGCCTTCTTCATCCGGCACTACAGGCAGCTCATATCCCAATCCAGCCGCATACATTTTTCCAATCCGGTACTGTAGATAGGGACGCTGCCTTTCCTCTGCACATTGCTCCGCTGCAACAAATGCAGTCAGCGCTTTCCCATACCATTCATGCGCTTTCGCGGGATCTGCTTCCCTTCCCAGGCCATCTGCATACATACGTCCCAGATCAAACATGGCAAGTGCATTTCCCTCTTCTGCCTCTCCCGAAAACAGACGGAAGGCTTCCTTAAAATCCGTCTCCTTCTCATCGCTTCCATAGAGACATTGACAGGCTACTTTATAGGTATCACTCCACTCTGCATGGAAATCTATATCGTTGTCACCTGGAAGTTCATTGTCCTCCGGTTCATCTGCCGCATCTCTTCTTTCTGATTCTCCTCTTCGTTCATCTCCCGCTATGCTACCCATCTCGGTTACCGCTCTATCGATCCATATATCAGTCTCTTCTGCAGATGATTCTTCCAACAAAAAATGGTGACTCCCGATCTTCATTGCCTCGGTAATCACCATATTTTTAATCCGTTTCAGTTCTTTTTGCTGGGAGAGTGGTGCCAGCGGTATTGGCTGATCAGAATAGGTCTGCCAGATTTTCTCCCGGGCGGTTCCCCATGACTGATACAGTTCCTTGATATGGGGTTCCTGTTCCAGCTCATCCACGATTCGGTCCACCATCTGTTTCAAGTCTGCTTTCAGATACCCGTACACCTTTTTTCCATTTGTTCTCTGCAACCGCTTGGACAGCCGATGTATCTGTTTTTCTATTTTCTGATTCTGACAGGTTCCTGACTGGATTTCCTGAATCAGCCGCTTCACGGTCTGTTCTGCTTCTTTCTTGAGTCCTTCGCGGGCTGCATTCTGCACTCCATAGAGATTAGCAAAGTCCTGGCGGAAAATATCGTGAGCCAGCTCGGAGCGCATCGCTTCAATCGCAGGCTCGGTCAGGAATCCGTCATGATCTTTTGCAGAATACACCATCACATGGACGTGCGGGTGGTAGCTCTCATTGTGGAATGCAGCGTACCATCTCAGGTTCTCGCTGTCTATTTTCATCTGCTTACAGAACATCGCCCGCTTCGACCGCAGCAGCTCCATCCATTGCTTTCCGGAATCATAGCCCAACCGCGCCGCGTCCTCTCTTTTTAAACTGACCACATGCGTCCACACCGGCCCCTTATGTGCTTTCACCTCCTCCTGCACTCTGGCAATCACCACCGGCTTCCCTGCATCTGTGAACAGTCCATGCTCTCCGATCCGCTCCACATGGGGACGGTTGGCCAGATAGTCCACATAGTTTTCCCGTTTCGACAACAGATCCAGATTCCATTCCAGGGCCGTGGAAATAAATTCAGAGGCGTTTCGTCTGGTTGGATGAAGCCGGTAATCTTCATATTCCAGCATCGCCCTTGCCTTCGGCAGATCACGAAGCAGCTGTACAATCAGCTTCTTCTGCGCCGCGGTTGCGGGCAAGTGCCCCTTGCTCTCATCAATCTTTTCCACACCCTCTCTGGTTCCGATGTACTTGACATAGTTCCCAAGCTGCTCCGGCGGGGCATCCCGCAGATAGCGGCTGGTAAAAATAATTTTAGGCATGGAGTTCTCCCTCCATCATCCTTCCTCTCTGGGTGGACAATAAAAAATCAGTAACTGAAATCCATGTTTTATAGTGGTTTCATCTTCCGTTTCATAATAATCACAATCCACATAAAAATCATTAGAGATAAATGCTTTCACATTCTCTTCCAGCAACCAGATCTTCCAGGTCTTAAAGTTTACAACACTAAATGCAGGTACATATCATCGTAGCACTGATTTAGCATTTCGTTCAGATACTCCATGCAGAGAAACTTTGAGGCTTTTTCCAATTCCAATCCTTTTCATTTCTCATAGAGGCTTGCCCGGAGTACTATCCTCAACTAGAATCCTCGCTTCCCCACACAGTCATTCCGTCCTCACCTGTACTAAAATAACTTGTACTGGATCTGCGTCTTGTTTTATCATTTTCTGTTCTGCCTCATCGGCCGTCTCCCTGTGCTCCTGCAGTGCAAGTCTGTCAGCCCCCGAATAGCATCTTCCATGATCTCTTCTCTTCCCATATCATACTCCTTTTTTGACACACCATAAATAAAATAAGGTCAGTTGTACATACACAAGATTCATAAATTGTTTTGGCTACTCTTGTACTCTATACTTCACGTTTTTGATATTTGTATGCGCCTTCAAATTCAACCGCCCCATTGATTCTCTTCACCTCATCCACGCATTTCAGATGCAGCTTTTTCAGGGCGTCCTCATCTACTTCATGGGAATAGGCAATCACATGAGCCAGTTTGGAAATCTCCACTGCAAGTTTAAAATCCATACGGGCCAGACGATTTTCACTGTCATGGACGGTACTGGTGAGCACGGAGGATAAGGACTGGAGCAGATAGTTTTCTGCCTTTCTGGAATTCAAAAATCCAATATAAAAATTCACCGCTTCTGCCACAAACTCATTCCGGGAACGAGCTCCTACATAGCTCACCATCTCATCTGCCCGCTCTACCAGCTCTTTCTCCATATAAACGCCTATTCTCCGTTTCTTTTCCCTCCTCGCCAATGCCTCCCCTCCTTCGGTATTCATAAAATAGCCCGCCATCGGCGTTTCCCCCGTATCATTTGGCTCTACCAGCATCACTTTCTTCTCTCGCTGCCAATAAAGTATTCAAACCAGAATCCCCGGACGGCTTTGCCGGCCGGTGTTTTCCGGGGGTATGCTGCCAAAGCAGCATAACCCCTTTAACCTGCACCACTTTCGACCCAACCTGACCTGCATCTGCCTGCCCGTATAATGTTCGGTCACAAAGGCCAGGGAAGGCCGTCATTCCTGCCAGTGGTATCCCAGTCCCACTCCACCTGTCAAAGCGGCACAAACGGCCAAATACAGGCTCACGTTCCCGGAATAGGCGCTCTATCCCATCATGCCAAGCTGCCAGGGTTCCATCTCCGGCTCGCAAATCTCCACTTCCGACAGGTCAAACTCGGAAAGCGGGTATAATTCCTGGGGAAACTCCCCCAAACCGTGAGCCTGCAGATAGGCTTCATTGCTGGCATTAATCCCAAGATCGCTCTCATCTCCTGTCTGCCAGGCATAGACCTGCTCTACACTGCCATCCTCAAACCGGAGATACATTCCCTCGGTAATCTCATTTCCATGCTTATCCTGATACCTCATGCACTGCCCGCCTGTCCCATCTCCTGACCCGTCTGGCTTCTCACATGGCTCTCTTCTGCCTGCCGTCTCGGCCTGGCCGGCTTTGCCGCTCCCTCCCTGGCAATCTTATCATCCAGGTACTCCCGGGTGGTCTGCGGCACATATTTTTCATACATCTTCTGTAAGTAATCGCTCAGCTCCTCCTTCAGATCCGCTTCCTTTTTGCCCATGTGATAGGCCAAAGCATCCAGGCGCTCCGTGTTGAAGGTCAGTGTCAATGTGGTATTTTTCATCCAGCTCTCCCCTTTCATGAATTATTTAGCTGTGGACTGACCGGCTCTTTCTCCGGTTCTTTCACCCATGTTTCGTATTCCTGTTCGCTGCAATAACCTCCAAGCATGCCGGAAAATGCATCCAGCCGGCTGGGCTTTACCCCGGACAATTCCATCTGCAATCCATAAAGTCCCTGATACACCCGCTCTACTTTTGCATTCAGAACATCGGCCCAGACTTTCTTTCCCGCCTCTGTCAACGTCCCGGAATCCAGTTCTGCAATGGTATGCGGCACATTATCAACCTCTGTATGAACCAAATGGATGTTCTCCCAACGGGTACACAGGATATCTTTTAATCGTGGGGACTTTACATCTGCTCCTGCTTCCTGAACCGCCGCCTCTCCTTCTTCCGGAATATAATTCGGACAGAAATCCAGATAATAATAAATATCCAATCCCTCATCCATACGGTCAACCTGGGCTACCTCTGGCCGTTCGCCCAACATATCCTGCAATAGCGTCCACAAACGAGGATTCTCCGACTGCCCTTCTCCCAACAATGTTTCTACCTTGGAGCGGTCTGTCATCCAGTTGCCAGTGGTAGTCATGTTCGTTCCTTCCTTTACAATCTCTTCCACCGCTTTGGCCAGAATCTCATTTACCTTTGATAGGGACTCATAACAAAGCGCTGTCGCATCCGGCACATAGGAGGCATATCTCGCATAGGGATAGCCTTCTGCCTCCACAAGCACACCGTCCCGATACCCTTCGCCAGTCACCAGCATGCAGTAAAACACACCGTTCTTTTCATCCATAAGCATCGACTTTGAGTTCTTCTCAATAAACTCATAGCTATCACAGGGACTACTTAGAAACTGCTCATACTCCTCCTTCGGCAGACGTGTCACAGTTTCAATCACTACATCCCGCAGCCGAAAATCCGGCTTACGTTCAAATACTGCTTGTATCAACCAATCCCTCCTCTATCCATGTTCGCAATCAGAACAGGCCGCCATGCTGTTACCCATAACGTACCTATTCCGGTTCATATTCCGTTTTCTAAAGTCCTACCGCCATGATCAGGCGCATGGCATCCCGAAAGCCGTTCATGTATAACTCCCGACATTCCGTCTCGGATACACAGAACTTATCAATCAGCTGATTGTCCAGCCATTCCCGGTCCTCCTCTGACAGTGTGTGCAGGATCCGCTCCATCCTGGCCACATACTCTTTCATCTCCAGGTCATAGGTCTTGGACCGGCTCATCCCAAACTCATCCCGGAGTTCCTGAACACGCTTCACCATTAACTCTTCTGCCTGCTCTGCAAGCTCTCTCATTGTCGCTCACCTCCTTACACCAGCCAACATATCCTATGGCCGGCCACAAGTCGATACCTAAAACCACCAAAGATTTTCGTTGAAACCAATCAAACCTAAGCGGCTGGAAGTCGAGCAAATGCATAAAAATGGCTGCGCCAATAGTTAGAATCAATGTTCGCATAACCGATGGGGTAGAGTAGGAAAGCGCCGCCTTACCGCCTTTCGGCGGCAGGTTTGCGCAGTC
>OKSF01000026.1_pt1 | contig 121937 bp, 111 predicted proteins | sample 1606061 | NCBI WGS metagenome assembly OKSF01 (sample SAMEA3541567, study PRJEB24748) | human gut metagenome | biome: human gut; feature: human-associated habitat; material: faeces | place: China | collected 2012
ATCTCCATCAACGGAGAGAAAGTAACGGATCCGCAGGCCATTATTCAAAAGGAAAACTGTTGTGTACAAGATTATATGATTTTACGTCGTGGTAAGAAAAATTACTATTGTGTCAAAATGAAAGAGCAGGAAAATTAATTCCCGCTCTTTTTTCCTTGCCATGTGTTTAATGCGGCCATTTTCTTGTCGATTTCGTTGGTCACAATCGTCTTTTTTATGGTCCATAAAGGAGTAATCAAGTCATTTGCCATTCCATCGCCTGTCAATCGTTCTACGATGCAGTCATAGGGTAAAACCTCCAGTTGTCTTACTACCACATCTACATAGTCTTCTAAGGAAAGTAACGGAAATAGATGCTCCTGGTATTGTTTTGCCAAAACGGTGCCTTCGATGATATGCAGCATATGAATTTTGATCGCATCAAAAGGATGCTTGCCTAGCTGCCGTACTGTATCGATCATATCTTCTTTGGTTTCACCGGGTAATCCATTAATGATATGTACACAGGTCAAAATGGGAGTGTCCTTTAGCTGTTTTAATGCATCCCAAAGCTCTTGTGTTGTATGAAGTCGATTTAAACGTTCCATGGTCTTATCATGTGCGCTTTGTAAGCCAAGCTCGATCCAGGTTTCTTTTTCTTTGGCTTTTACAGAAAAATAATCGATGATTTCCGGGGTTAGACAATCGGGTCTTGTCGCAATACAAACTCCTAAAACATCGTTACGGGCATAAAAGGGATCGTAGATCTTTTTTATCGTCTTTAAATCGGCATAAGTGTTTGAATATGATTGAAAGTACGCAAAGCCTAAACAATCCGGCCATTTTCTCTGCATTCGCTCTAAGCCAAGCTCGTATTGTGTTGCCAAACTGTCAAAAAAGGAAAGGATACTGTCACCGCTTCCTTTTCCGGAACAAAAGGTACAGCCGCCAAATCCTTTGGTACCATCTCGATTGGGGCAGGTAAAGCCGGCATTCAAGGGAACCTTGGCTACTTTTTGATGATACTTGGTCTTAAAATAATGATTGATCGTATAATATCGTTTATTGTCATGAGAGTGTGTATAAGGATTGTTCATTGTCATCACCTTGCACATCCTAACATATTTCGATCAGAAATGACAGCTTGTTGAAAAAGACAAAACACATTAAAAAATATAATCTTTGATTTATTCGATAGATAAAGGCTTTCTTGCTCAAAACATCGAATCATGCAGAATTTATGCTACACATTTTGATTAGGATATGATATCATGTCTAAGCATTAAGGGGACATAGAGAGTGGTTTTAGGAGGCTCAGTTATGTCAAATTTTTTTTCTAAGGACCATAATAACATTCCTAAATACGCCTTAAAGATGACAAAACAAAAGGGAATACGAATGCGGGTTACAGCCAGAGGAGAGTTGGTTGTGCATGCCAATCCGTTTTGTACAAAAGAAATGATCGATAAATATGTAGAACGTCATTTGGATGAAGTTTATTTTAAAGCCAAGGTGCCAACGGTCCGGCTTTTTGGGAGAAGTTTTCAGGTCAAAAAAATCAAAGGAACAACTAGTCATGTCACAACTTGTGAGGATGAACTGATTATACAGGCAAAAGATGAAGCAAGCATGGAAAAGGTTTTCCAACAGTTTTTACGAGCCAATGCCAAAGATGTATTGTGTGATATCTCGGAAATGATCTTTTATCGTTTTCAAGAGTATTCCATTACCATGCCTAAGGTCTTGATTCGAAAGATGACAAGCAGCTGGGGCATCTGCCATCCGGAAACAAATTCGATTACTTTAAATGCGGAGTTGATACATTACCCGGTCGAATTTATCGAATATGTTGTCTGTCATGAGTTTATTCATCTTTTACAGCCGAATCATTCACCGGCATTTTATGACATCTTAAAAAAAGTGATGCCGGATTATAAACGGCGGATCGATCTGATTGAAACCAATAATGAAAAGCAGTATCTGATGTGATACTGCTCCTTTTTATAATTCGCGTCCAACAACTTCGGCAATTTTTCTTCCTTTTTGAACCAGACTGGCATATTTTTCCGGTTTCAGACTTTGATCACCATCGCTCCATGCACATTCCGGATTGTCATGTACTTCTATGATCAGGCCATCAGCACCTGCGGCAATCGCAGCTAAAGACAATGATTCAATCAGTTTCCAGTCACCGGCCGCATGACTTGGATCGATAATGATTGGCAGATGTGTTCTTTCTTTAATAATAGGAATGACCGCAAGATCCAAGGTGTTTCTCGTCATAGTCTCAAAGGTTCGAATTCCTCTTTCACAGAAAATCACATTCGGATTTCCTTCGGACATGATATATTCGGCAGCCATGATCCATTCGTTGATCGTATTGGCTAATCCGCGTTTTAGTAAAACCGGTTTTTTGGTTCGTCCGACGGCTTTCAATAGATCAAAATTCTGCATATTTCGTGCTCCGATCTGAATGATATCCACATTTTGAACAAATTCATCCAAGTGTTCTACAGCCATCAATTCACTGACGATCGGAAGACCGGTCTGTTCTCTGGCGATACGCAGATCGTTGATTCCCTCAGTTCCTAAACCCTGGAAAGCATAAGGGCTGGTTCTTGGCTTATAGGCCCCTCCGCGAAGCATGTCAGCTCCACAATTTTTAACTTCTTTGGCGATGCGGGTGATTTGTTCCTCTCCTTCAACACTGCAGGGGCCGGCAATCATTACGATCTTTTTGCCACCAATCTGAATGCCATTCACATCAATAATGGTATCTTCCGGATGAAATTTTCGATTGACTAATTTATAGGGTTCATCCACTCGCTGCACATTGGCAACAATGGGGTTGGCCATGACATTTTTCTCATCGACTTTTGAGGTATCTCCAACTAAACCAAAAACATTGTAGTTTTCTCCGTAAATCACAGTGACCTGCAATCCCATGTTCTCAAAACGATGGATCAGCTGATCGATTTTTTCTTGTTGAGCTTCTTTTTTTAAGGTAATGATCATATAGTTTTTCCTCCTGTACAAATTAAATCTTGTATATGGTCTTCTACTTTTTGAATACTTGTTTGAGAAATTTTATCTAAATTGGTATTGTTTACAATTTGAATGTCACTATATTGAAGATAATAAGGCATTCGTTGATGATACATGTCTTCCACCGCTTTTTGACTGCTGGAAAGAGGACGGTTAGGATCATTGGATACCAACTGATTCAAATCACGATCCAGAAAGATCAAAATACCGTTTAATCGCAACATATCGATGTTGATTTTGTTTTTGATGATGCCACCGCCACAGGCAATCACCAGATTTTGGTTGGCACTGATACGTTTTGTAACCTTAGTCTCCAGTTCTCGGAATACAACTTCTCCGGATTCGGCAAAGATTTCCGGTATGGTTTTCTTTGCTTCTTTTTCGATTTCATCATCCAAATCGATAAATTTTTTTTGGGAAAGCTGTGCTACTTTTTTTCCTATGGTACTTTTACCACAGCTAGGCATCCCGATAAAAACCAGATTTGTTTTTTCCATCAATAAATCAAATAAGATTTGATCGATCACTTTTTGCGGTGTCGTATCTTGTAGAAAATGTTCTTTGGCACGAATGGCCTGTACGATCAACATTTCCATTCCCGCTGCATACAACAATCCTTTTTCTCGGGCCTGCAGACAAAGCTTGGTACAGATTGGATTATAGACAACATCCAATACCGCTTTACACTTAGGAAAGTCATTTAAATCAACAGCCTGTTCATCAATATGAGGATACATACCGACAGGCGATGTGTTGATGATGATATCCGCATCGCAATGGTTGGTATAGACTTCCTTGTAGGAAATCGCATCATCTTTTGGATGACGGGATACACAAAGAATCTGCTTGGCGTTATGGTTTCTGCAGACTGCTTTTATAGCTGCCGCAGCGCCTCCGTTTCCTAAAACCAATACTTTTTGATTTTGGATGGGGACATGATGATGTTGAATCATATAATCAAATCCATCATAATCTGTATTGTATCCATAAAGCTTTCCATCACGATTGACGATCGTATTGACAGCACCGATAGCTTTGGCATGTTCATCTATAAAATCCAAATAGGGAATGACTGTCTTTTTATACGGAATTGTTACATTGATGCCTTTAAAAGCTTTTTTACGCATAAAATCATCGAGCTGTTCTTCGGATAAAGGCATTAGATCATACGTATAATCAGCCAGCTTTTCGTGAATGATCCTGGAAAAGCTGTGCGATAGTTTTTTTCCGATCAATCCATACTCGCTCATACAAAACCTCCTTTAGGGAAATAAAAAAGCACCATGTTGGAAATGCCATGATGCTTAAAAGCCCCGAAAAAGAACCAGTTATAAAAACGGCTTTTTCAGGGCTATTTAAAGGTAAACATAAAATAAGAAACAGATATTAAATTTTTCATAAGTTTTCACCTTATGAAAATAATTTACAATACAATGTTTTAAAAATCAAGGAAAATATGCCCGGATTTCATTTTTTTTGATACACTAATAAAGGTGATAACGATGAATAGAATACCATGGAATCCTAAAAAACCGAAGATTTGTGTACCCATCATGGAAAAGACAGCACAGGAAGTCCTAGAACAAGCTCAGCAAGTGTCTAGCATGAATATTGATCTAGTTGAATGGCGCATAGATGCCTTTGATCAAATAGAAGATCTCTCAAAATGTATCGAGCTTGCCCTGGCTGTAAAAGAACAACTGGGACAAATGGATTTGTTGATTACATGCCGTACCCAAAAAGAAGGAGGCTTCTTTGAAGGAAACAAAACCTTTTACAAAGAGTTATATCGTACCATCTGTACCAAACAGGCAGCGGACTTGATCGACCTGGAATTTGATCGGGGAAAAGATGTCTTTGAAATGTTGCTTCCTATCGCAGGCCAACATCAAATTCAAGTCATTGCTTCGCATCATAATTTTGACAAAACACCTTCTAAAGAAGAAATACTGCATAAACTAATGGTTATGAAAGAGTCGAAAGCCGATATTTTAAAAATGGCTTGCATGCCACAAAACAAGCAGGATGTCTTTAACTTGATGGAGGCCACTGCTAGTTTTAAAGAAAGATTTCCGGATACGGTTCTTATAACGATGGCAATGGCTAAAGAGGGCATGCCATCAAGAATATTAGGGGAATTTTTTGGCAGTGCCATAACTTTTGCATCGGCCGGTAAACCAAGTGCACCGGGACAAATTGATGTGGATACGATGCGCGTATTGATTGATACAATACATCGATTATAGAAATCAGCTGTAAGGTTTGTGGATTTTCACAATAGCCTTATAGCTTTTTTATTTGCATTTGTATAAAATCACATATAAAAATTATAGGAATACTAAAAAGTGTAAAAATCTGTCAAAAGTGACAAATGTAAACGGTTGCAAAAGAATGGTTGGATTTTGTATGCTAAATATGTGACTTAAAGTGTTATTTAGTCAAATAATTTATTTTTGTTGCTTTACTAAAAAGAGAGGTAGTGAAGAAGTGAAAAGACATCAAAAAGCGATTTTGGCTTCTGTAGTAACGGCAAGCCAAGCTGCAACACTTTTAAACATACCGGTCACTGTCATGGCGCAGGAGCCGGATGTTTCCCGTACAGATCGTGTTGCGAAAAATGAGGCATTACAGCCTAAATCCGGATATACTTTCATAGGTGCGCCTGTGGCTATGCCGGAAGTGCAGAACAATATTGTGACTGTTCGTTATGCGAATGGGGAAAAGGCAAAAATCACATTTCTGGAAAATAATCTATTCCGGTTTGATATGGAAGTCGATGGACAGGATGGCAGCTTTAAAGACTATGCAGATCCTAACGACGTATCCCATACCGGACGTATTGTACAACAGCCCGATTCTTCCGATGAGTATACGAAACCGACTCCTACAGTCGGCGAAACACAGGATGCCTACAGCATTTCAAATGATGCCATTATCTTAGAAGTATCTAAAACAGATGCTCGTATGACTTTAAAGAGAACGGATGGCACCGTTGTATGGCAGGAAGCGGCACCGATTCAATATAAAACAGGAAGCACGATTCAGTCTTTTGTGAAAAATGAGGGTGAAAACTTCTATGGAGGCGGTACGCAAAACGGACGTTTTGTTCATACCGGAGAATCCATTAAAATCGAAAATTTGAATAACTGGGTCAGTGGCGGTGTTGCCAGCCCGAATCCTTTCTATTGGTCTACCAATGGCTATGGTGTGTTAAGAAATACGTTTAAAAAAGGAGAATATGATTTTGGAAAGACCCAGGCGGATGTAGTCAGCACTTCGCATACTGAAAAGAGATTGGATGCCTACTACTTTGTGGGTGATACCCCGATTAGTTTACTACAAAGCTATTTTAAAGTGACAGGGAATCCGGCTTTATTCCCGGAGGAAGCGTTCTATCTTGGACACTTGAATTGTTATAACCGTGATGAATGGACAGAAGGTGGAGGAACACCTCTGGAAACGATCAATGACAGCAGTAAGTATCAGGAAACCAATAATGGTGGAAAGATTAAACGAGGTGGTGTACTGGAGACTTTGAACGGTACCAATGAAACGGATTACAAATTTTCAGCCCGTGGTGTCATCGATCAATATGATAAATATGACATGCCATTAGGCTGGTTCTTGCCAAACGATGGCTATGGTTGTGGATATGGTCAGGATGATACCAATCTGGACAATAATATCGCTAATCTAAAAAGCTTTACGGATTATGCGAATTCAAAAGGGGTAGGAACGGGACTTTGGACCCAGTCGGATCTAACACCAAATCCGAATCAGCCGATTCATTTACAGCGTGATTTTGAAAAAGAAGTGTATCAAGGTGGTATTCGAACATTAAAAACCGATGTGGCCTGGGTAGGTGCCGGTTATTCTTTTGGTTTAAATGGAATCAGTAAGGCGTATGACATTATCACAAAAGCAGATACACGCAATCGTCCAACCATTGTCACATTGGATGGATGGGCTGGAACACAGCGCTATGGTGGAATCTGGACGGGTGACCAGACAGGTGGAAACTGGGAGTATATACGTTTCCATATTCCGACTTATATTGGACAAAGTTTGAGTGGAAATCCCAATGTATCAAGTGATGTGGACGGTATCTTTGGTGGAAGTTCACTGATTCAGACACGCGATATTCAATGGAAATCCTTTACAACAATGATGTTAGATATGGATGGATGGGGATCCTATCCCAAAAAACCTTATGTTTTTGGAGAAGATACAACATCCATTAACCGTATGTATTTAAAACTGCGTTCGCAATTGATGCCTTATATCTATTCCACCGCTTATTCTTCCGCAAACTTAGGGGAGGATGGTGAAAAAGGAAAGCCACAAGTTCGTGCGATGTTCCTGGAATTTCCGGAAGACGCCAATGCTTATGGAAAGAATGTGCAATACCAGTTTATGTTGGGTAAAAACTTGTTGGTTGCACCGGTATATCAAAATACGGCTGCGGACGGCCAGGGAAATGATATTCGTAATGGGATTTATCTGCCGGATTCTAATCAGGTATGGATTGATTACTTTACCGGAAAACAATATCAGGGTGGCAGTACATTAAATAACTTTGATGCACCGATTTGGAAACTGCCTTTGTTTGTCAAAAATGGAGCCATTTTGCCTATGACAGAAGCCCATAACAATGGTTTCGCCAAATCCGAAACAAACACGAAAGGTGTTGATAAATCCAAACGTGTCGTTGAATTCTATCCGGCTGGTGAAACAGACTATACATTGTATGAGGATGCCGGAAATACTGTGGACAATACAAATACTTCGGAAGTGAATTATGGATCTGCGGTTACAACACATTTCACAAGTAAAGTAACAGGTGAAAAAGCTGTATTGAAGGCAGAAGCCAGTCAAGGAAGCTATGTGGGTTATGATGCCAATAAGGAAACACAGTTTGTAGTCAATGTCAGTGAAAAACCATCTTCGATTCAGGCTACTGTAGGAGCAAATGATGCCAATCTGACAGAAGTTCATTCACAAAAAGAATTCGATGAAGCTACGGGAAATGTTTATTACTACAATGAAAGTCCGGATCTGAATCGATTTGCGACACCTGAATCGGATTTCGCATCGGTAAAGATTACGACAACACCAAAGCTATACGTGAAATTTGCCAAAACGGATGTTAGCGCCAATGCGATTGAGCTTAGCCTGGAAGGCTTTAAAAATGATGGTGATTTGGATAAAAATGTTTTAAATAAGGATTTGAAAGCACCGGCTAATGTTCGTGCACCGGAAGAATCAATTACTCCGGATACAATTCATCTTCAGTGGGATGCAGTGGAAAATGCTACAAGCTATGAAGTGGAAGCCGATGGTGTTATTCAAACCGGATTCACGGAACCGGAGTTTGATCATACGGATCTGGCTTATCATTCTAAGCATACCTATCGTGTACGTGCTCGTAATAAAGACGGCTATTCGCAATGGAGTGAGACTTTAGAAGTGCAGTCAGCACAAGATCCGTATCGAAATGTACCAAAAGATATTCAGGTGACTTGGGAATATGGAGATGCCTGGGGTAAATTGGCGAATATTCTGGATTTTGATACGGGTACGATGTTCCATTCTACGAAAGCGGTACAAGATGGACAGGCCATGATCTATGATCTAAAGAAGATCTATGATCTTGATCGCATTGAATATACACCGCGTTTGGACAATAAAGGAAATGGTACTGTGCAAAAGATGGATGTGTATACTTCATTAGATGGTACCAACTGGACTTTAGCGTATGATTCTTCTAAAAATCCGGAATGGACATACAGCAAGGATATGAGCGATCCGGATACAAAAACTATGGATATGACAGGACAAAAAGCGCGTTATATCAAATATGTGGTAAAAAAATCAGTAGGCGGTTTCTTCTCGGCTGCGGAACTTCAGCCATACAAAGTGGATGGTACGGAAGGTTATATCGTCGGGGATACCAACAATGATGGAACTGTTGACGATAATGATGTGGTACAGATTGATAATTATGTCGGACTGGAAGAAGGAGATCCTACATGGGATCAGGTTAAACGTTCAGATTGGAACGACAATAAATACTTCGATGCGGCTGATATTGCCCAAACAACATCCAGACTTGGCAAAGGAATTGCGAAGACGGGTGGCGATCCAAAAGGCTCCCTGGTGATTGAACCGGATAAAGCGCATTACAGTGCCGGTGAAAAAGTAACTTTATCCATTCAAGGCATTTCCATGGAAAATGTATATGCCTTAGGTGGAAAAATACCATATAACAGTGAAGATTTACAGTTTGTCAGTGTTTCTTCGGATATTGCGACAGGCGATCAGCGCGAATTTGTATTTGATCGTATTGCCTACCAAAATCAGGAACATCCGGATAAAAATCGAAATGTGAATTTCGCATACAGTAACTTAGGGGATCAGCCAATGCTTTCGGGAACGAACCGTTTGGCAACTGTCACCTTTACTGCGAAAAAGGATCTAGACATCAAAGCCAGTGATTTCAATCTTTCTGACTTTATGTTTGTCAGCAACAATATGAATTACATAGATCCTTTAAAACCATCCGAAGATTTACCAGAGCCAGAAACAGAATCAAAGATTCAGGTACTCTCTGTAGAAGGACAAGATGAATCGGTATTGCAGCCGGGCATGGGTGTTGATAAATTGATCGATGGTGCCTGGGGCAGCGATGCCAATCGATTTGAATTTAAATGGGGTAACGATGAAGCCAGTGTACCGGCAAGATTACCGTATTGGATTCGTTTTAACTTTGGCGAAATAAAGAAAGTATCGGATGTGATAATCCATGTCCGCGTAGATGGAAATCGTATCAATGGAGGTGCGTTGAAAGATTTTGATTTGTATCGCATTAAAAATGGCGTTGAACAGAAAATCGGAAGCTATGTGATTGATAAAACAGAAGATGAAAATGCGTATGTCATTCATTTTGCCGATCCAATACAAGCCGAAGGATTTAAACTAAATGCGAAAACAAGTCAGGCCGGACAAATATTCAAACTGAATATTGATGAAGTCGAATTTAGACAAAATGCACAAACTCCAATTGAAGATATTACATTGGATGAAGCCAATCCAACAACGCTCAATGTAGGTGATTTGAAAGGATTCAAGGCTTCCGTTGCACCGGATACAGCAACAAATAAGTTGATCAAGATCGAAAGCTCGGATCCGGAAGTCTTGGAAGTTATTCGTACGACAAGAGATGATCATTATGAATACACATTGCATGCCCTAAAACCTGGCACCGTGACGTTAACAATAACTTCAAACGGACAAACGGTTCAAGGAGAGGCAATCACAAGACAAGTGGAAATCACGGTAAATGAAGCCGTAACTTCCAAAGAGGAATTAGAGTCAAAGATTGAAGAAGCCAATGCGATTTTGGCCAATGAAAACTTGTACACACCTTCTTCCTTGGATGTGTTAAAGAATGCTTTAAAATTAGCCCAGAATGTAGAGGATAAAAAGGATGCGACACAGACGGAAGTCAATGCGCAGGTCGTACAGCTTTATAAAGCCATTCAACAATTAGAATACCGCGGTTCCAATACAGCACAGCCGGATAGTGAAAATCCGATTGTTGTAGATCCGGCCAATGTCACGGCGACTACATCGGCTTCTGAAGGACCAGTGGAAAATGCATTTGATGGTGATCAAGCTACGTATTGGCATTCCGGATGGGAACAGGGAACGGAAAAACTTCCACAGAGTGTAACTGTTGATTTAGCGGATGAATACGATGTGGAACAAGTCAACTACTTGCCTCGTCAAGGAAGCCGAAATGGAGACATCATCAAATATCAGATCGAAACAAGTGAAGACGGAGAAACCTTCAAGCCTGTCGTAGTTGGCACGATTGAAAACGATGGATCTTCTATTGTGGAAAGAACACAACCACATAAGATCAAGTTTGACAAGACAAAAGCACGTTATGTACGCATTACCGCTTTAGAGTCTTTAGGAAATCAAAATAACTTATATGCTTCGGCCGCTGAGTTCAGTATTTTTGGTGCTTTGCATTCCGATGCGATTCCAGCCACTTCAATCGAATTGGACAAAACGGAATTAAAATTGGATGCCGGAAATACGGAGACTGTAACGGCTACCATTCTGCCGGAAGATACAACAGACACTATCACTTGGGAATCTTCGGATCCAAGCATTGCCAGTGTGGAAGCTTTAGGACGTCGTCGAGTACGAAGAGATGCCAATGCATCGTCCAATACCAGCACGGTGACTGTAACCGCCTTAAAAGCCGGTACGGTTACCATTACGGCCAAGGCCAATGATACTGTCAGCAAAACCTTAACAGTGACTGTCGAAAATCCAAAACAGGAGCAATTAGCAGAATTGATTGAACAAGCAAAAGGTGTGAAATACGAAAATGCAGCTTTGCAGGATTATCTGACATCTGAAATTGAAAAAGCTACACAAGCCTTAGATCAAGATCAGGACACTCTGCAAAATGCGTATTATGCCTTAGCGGGTGCTCTTTCGGAAATCGAAGAGATTCAAAAAGATATCGATCAGCTCAATAGCTTTAGCGACATAGACGATTCTCGTTATGTTCCTAACGAACAATATCAAATGTTTAAAGAGCAGCTGCAATTAGCACAGAATTTATTATCCGATCCGGTACAGAATAAAGAACTGATCAAAACACATGTGGATGCATTAAAGAAAGCTTTCGCACAATTGGAAGAATTAGATCGAGAGAAATTATCAAATGCCATCCAGGAAGCAGAAAAAGTCAATCTGCAGGATTGTGTAGAGGATGATGCCTTATCGGCCTTCAAAACTGCTTTGGAGAACGCAAAAGCGGCCAATCCGCAATCCAATGAAGAAATTGATACCTTGGTAAACACTTTATTGGAAGCACAGGCAGGCTTACATTTTAAAGATGAAAACTTGGCCACTGACGATCAAAAAGAATCCATTCAGCATGCATTGGATGTGTTAAAGAATTTGGATTTAGAACTTTATTCAGAACAAGATGGGAAAACGATCAAAGCTGCCATTTCTGATGGGGAAGATGCCCTGGCCAATAAAGATCTGACTAAGGAAGAGGCTTCTAAGGTGATTGATGATTTGGCTAAAGCGCTCTCTTTAGAACCTAAGGAAGTGACACCAGAAGAGGAGCCTGCAAGTTCTTCGCAAAAAGAAGTGATCGCCAAAGCTTTAGATATTTTAAAAGGTCTGGATTTAAACTTGTATGATACAAAGGCTCAAGATGTAATCCAGGAAACAATCGAAGAAGCACAAAAGGCTGCTGACAACGATCAGTTGACAAAAGAAGAGGCAGCAAATGTACTTGAACATTTGGCTAATGCATTATCTATACAGCCAAAAGAAGATACACCAAAAGATGAAAAGGCTACTTCCACACAAAAAGAGGTGATCGAGAAAGCGTTGGATATTCTAAAAGATCTGGATTTGAACAAGTATGAGGCCAAAGATGCTGATTTGATCAAAGAGGCTATTGAGGCGACTCAAAAAGCACTGGAAAACAAAGAGCTTACATATGCGGAAGCCACTGATACAATTGAAAAAATCGCACAGGCGCTTTTAGTTACACCAAAAGAAACAGAACAGCCAGATCCATCGGATAATGAAAATCCAAATACCAATACACCAGATCATGGACAAAACAATTCGACAGATACCGGCTCCAATGGATCCAATACTGTCATAGTCAACCCTACTGATTCTTCGAAATCAAAAGGAAACACAAAAACCGGTGTCCATTCTTTTGTCGGCCTGTTTGCGGCTTTGGCTACATCGGCGGCTGCCACTGCTGGTACAGTGACTCTTCTGAAAAACAAGAAGATTCGCATTCGTCGTAAAGGAAAGAAATAATGAAGTTTCTGAAAGGGATATTATTCACTTTCTCTCTAGTTTTACTTGTGGGATGCAGCACGAGCGTTTCGTCTGCATCTCCGGGTGAAATTATTTTGGTGAATTTAGATCAAATTGACGAAAAAGTAAAAAATCAAGATTCTTTTATCGTCTATTATGCGCAATCCGATTGTGGATATTGTCATGATTTTGATGAAATTCTCAGTGAATATATTCCTGAACACCCAGTAAAAATCTTTAAAGTGCTATTGGATCAGGAAGAAAATGCGACACCGGCGGATAATTTAGCGAGAGTACGAAATTATTTTCCAACTTTTCATGTAACTCCAAGCGTATATTATGTTGAAAAAGGAATTTTTAAATCAGACCTGAATCCGGAAAGTGTTCAAATTACCAAAGATATGTTGGAAGCATGGGTGAAGAACAATCATCTGGAAAATCTATAATATTTTGTAGAATGAACAAAAGGGCGGATGGATTTTCAATTCGTCCTTTTCTATATAGGAAAGAAACGAGGATACCCAGCGATTCTCGTTTTTATTTAGATCAGATACGAAAAAACATAAAAATATTGTGAAAAGATGTGATTATGATATAATCTCTTTCGTTGACAAGACGGGAGGGATGTATTGAGTTAGAAAACATATAGTATATTGAAGATAAAATCGACCCTTTGAAATACGCTGACGGGCAGCAGGTCATCGCCGATTTTATGACTGATGAAGTCTTATTGTGGGTTAAAAGCCCAGTTTTATGAGCACACACTTGTAGAATCAATAAGAGTATTAAAAGCAATATGCTATATAAAGCTCAATAGATCTGATAAAAATTGAATCGTTTCAAAATCATCAGTAGTTACAAGTGCTCTAGGTAAAGAAGGAGTATTTTAATGAAAAAGTTATTTTTAGTTTTATGTGCCATGGTTTTGGCAGGCTGCAGTGCCACAAAAGTCAATATGAGTGATGAAATGAAAATTGACAATCCCGTTGATCTATCCAAGGAAGATGGAGCGGATAGTGTCGAAAGAGATGGAGATCACGAGGATTCTATCTATTTTGCGCATCCAGATTTTTATAATATGGAATCTACCGATACATTAACGATTCTTAGTCATTTTAAAACTCTCCAACAATCTTCGGAATGGAGCTGTGGAGTCGATAGTGCTTTAATGGTGTTGAATTACTATGATAAGCTGGGCAATCATACAGAAGAATCTTTGGCCATGTATCGTACTAACCAGCTGGCACAGGAAGCAACCAGTCTGGAGTCTATGATCAAGATCTTTGAAGGTGTAGGAGGTATGGAGATTCATTCCACATATGATTACACCCAGGAAGAAGCTGCCGAGAAGATCAATCTGGATATGATTCGTAAATACTTAAAAGATGGTGTTCCTGTCATGATCGCATGGAATGACTGGGGTGGTCATTGGCAGACCATCATCGGTTATGATGATATGGGAACCGAAACAACACAGGATGATGTGATCATCGTAGCTGATTCTTACGATACAACCGATCACAATCAGGATGGTTACGGTATCATTCCGGCCGAACGTTTCTATTATAACTGGACAATGTATGATTTCTTTGAGAAAAATTATCAGATTGATGAAAGAGATCATTTGTTTATTGCGGTAAAACCAGTTTAAATCAAAGGTAAATATCATAGTGTTTAGGAGCTTGGTATGAAAAAAATAGTATTTGAAGAATATGAAAGCTTTTTAGAGCAGATCCAACATGAAGATCAATCAAATCAAGATTGTATCTGTATTGATTTTCAATCCCTTGTCGATCATTTGGAAACCATTGAACAGGTTTTGGTGCTACAAATGGCTTTGGCAAAGATACATAAGCGCTGTATTCTGTACTTTCCATATCCGGGAAAAGAGAAAATGACAGAAACAGAATATGAAGCGTATAAACGTGAGCTTCAAAAGTTACAGAATGTTGAACTTTGTTTTGAAGAATTTTCTTAATGTCATAAATGGACTAAAAAGAAAGGGCTTTAATTTTAATTTTCCTAGCAATGTGGTATAATTCTTATAAACAAGGAGGTACCTATTATGAAAGTCAATGTAGTAGGAAAAAACGTAACTGTTACGCAAGGGATCTCTGATAAGATTCACAAAAAGCTGGATGTATTGAACAAATACTTTATCATCAGCGATGAGGATACAGCCAATGTGCTGATTCGTACCTATCCTCATAAACAAAAGATTGAGGTGACGATTCCCACAAAGTTTGCCATTCTTCGTGCAGAAGTGATGGACGACGACTTGTATAATGCTGTGGATAAAGTCATCGATAAACTGGAAGATCAGATTCGTCGTCAGAAAACTCGACTGACACGCAAGAATAAAGATTCATTGGCAGAAGCTTTTTTAGAAGATGACGAAATTTATGGATCGGATGATGATGTTGTAGTTAAGACAAAATCCATTGAACCTGTAGAAATGAGTCTGGATGATGCCATTATGAAAATGGAACTTCTAGGACATGATTTCTTCATTTATACGGATGATGAAACGCAAAAAATTGCCGTTGTCTACAAGCGTTATGATGGCGGATACGGTTTGATTGAAACGGAATAATAAGATTAGTAATTAAGATCGAATGGGCTATGGCCATTCGATCTTTTTTTTGTCTTTAGAAAACTTTAAGAATCAAATGAAGAAAACATGATAGAATATGACTATGTACACGATATTATTAGTAGAAGATGACAATGTGATTGCGACAAAAACAGCGCAGTTTCTGAAAAGTTGGAATTATGAAGTGGTATTGATCAACGACTTTCATGCGGTGATGGATACGTTTTTTCAATGCAAGCCGGATTTAGTTTTAATGGATGTAACCTTACCGGTCTTAAATGGTTATCATTGGACGGAGCAGATTCGTAAAGTATCTCAGGTTCCTATTCTGTTTGTTTCCAGTGCAAGCGATAATATGAATATTGTGATGGCACTCAGTCAAGGAGCTGATGATTATATCACCAAACCATTTGAACTGCAGGTCTTACAGGCTAAGATTCAGGCCTTGTTGCGAAGAACCTATGACTTCAACGGGAAATTAGAGATTTTAGAACATAAAGGTTTACGCTTTATCATTGAAGAAAATATGGTTTTGTATCAAGACAAGAAAATTGAACTCTCTAAAAACGAAGCCAAGATCTTACACATTTTATTAGAGAAGAAAAATACGATTGTTTCCCGAGAAGAGATGATGAACTATTTGTGGAAGACAGATTTTTATGTGGATGAAAATACATTGAGCGTGAACGTCAATCGCTTACGAAAAAAATTAGAATCTGTTGGTTGTACGCATTACATTGAAACCAAAAAGGGATTGGGCTATAAAATATGAAGTTATTGATTTATTATTGTAAAGATCATAAACATTGGTTCTATTTGTTTCTTGTTTTGTTTTTGATGTTGTTGTGTCTGTTTTATGTATATCAAATGAATGTAGAGCCTTTATTGTATGGCTATCTTTTGATCTTGTTTTTCTTTCTTGTCTTTATTGGTTCTGATTTTTATAAATATATATTGGGCCATCAACAGCGTTCATCAATACGTGAAGAAAACATCGTATCGGCTTTATCCATCGAGGATATGACGCTTGCCGGTCAGGATTATCATGAACTCTTGGAGAAGATGGATCATGCCCGCGTAGAGGCTATTATGGAAAATGAAAACCAGATCAATGAAACTATGGATTACTTTACAATGTGGATTCATCAGGTGAAATTACCGATTGCCGGTATGCAGCTTTTATTGGAAGAAGAACAGTTAGATAGAAAATCTATACAAAGCCAGCTTACCCGCATCAATCAATATACAGATATGGTTTTGGCGTATTTACGGATGTATTCCAAACAGTCGGATTTTCTGTTTCGGGATGTTGATCTGGATGATTTGATCCGACAATCCATTCGGTATTTTTCGACAGACTTCATTGCCCGAAAGATTCATCTTGATTTTCAACCGACAAATCAATCGGTGTTGACCGATGAAAAATGGCTGGTTTTTGTGTTGGAACAGATTCTTTCCAACGCGCTAAAATATACGCCTGTTGGCGGATCAATTCGGATTTATATAAATGATGTGAAACAACTGGTGATCGAAGATAATGGTATGGGCATCAGCGCCAGTGATTTGGCACGTGTGTTTGAAAAGGGATATACCGGCTTTAATGGACGTAAGGATAAAAAGGCTACCGGTTTGGGACTGTATCTCTGTAAGGAAATTTGTCGTAAGCTGGAGCACACAATTTCCATTGAATCCAAGCCAAATGCCTATACCCGCGTATTATTGGGATTGGATCGAAGACGATTTCGTCATGAGTGACACCTTTCTTACAAAACTGTAAGATTAAAAGGTAAAGTGTAAGCTAAATCCATGTCAGGAATCCTGGGGATTTTCTATAATGAAATCACAAAGGAGGAATGATCTATGTCATTATTAGAAGTAAGAAATGTAAAGAAAATATACACGACACGCTTTTCTTCCAACAAAGTGCAAGCTTTAAGCGATGTCAATTTTAATGTGGAGAAGGGTGAATATGTTGCCATTATGGGTGAATCCGGTTCCGGAAAGACCACTTTGTTGAATATATTGGCGGCCCTGGATCGACCGACCAATGGAATTGTGCGTTTGAATGGAAAAGATATCACCAAGATCAAAGATAAACAGATTTCGTCATTTCGCCGTGAACATTTAGGTTTTGTGTTTCAGGATTTTAACTTATTGAATAACTTTTCCAATAAAGATAATATTCTTTTGCCTTTGGTGTTGGCCAAAATGAAATATAACGATATGATCCATCTATTGATACCGGTTGCCCGTGAGTTGGGAATCGAGGAGCTGTTGGATAAATATCCTTATGAGATTTCTGGAGGACAAAAACAAAGAGTCGCAGTCGCCAGAGCCATCATCACCAATCCGGAATTAATATTGGCTGATGAGCCCACAGGAGCTTTGGATTCAAAATCCACCGAAGAACTATTGAATGTCTTTACATCTTTAAATGAAAACCATCAAACCATTCTCATGGTCACGCATTCCACTAAAGCGGCTGCACACGCCAAGCGTGTTCTTTTCATCAAGGATGGACAGGTATTTCATCAGATTTATAGGGGTGAAAAAAACATGGATGAAATGTATCAGTGTATTTCTGATACGCTGACACTGCTGGCTACAGGTGGTGTTCATCATGCGTAATTTCTTCTATTTTCGTCTGGCTCTGGATAATTTTAAGAAAAATGCCCGAATGCAGATTCCTTTTCTTTTATCCAGCGCATTGACCGTCATGATCTTCTATCTGGTCTTTTCCTTATCGACCAATGAAGGCATCGGTGGCTTAATGGGTGGAAATTATGTTCAACAGCTTTTAGGCTTTGGAATCGGCGTCATTATCGTATTCTCTATCATCTTCTTATTTTATACATATTCGTTTTTGATCAAACGAAGAAAGCGGGAATTTGGTTTATTTAATATTTTAGGGATGGAAAAGAAGCATATTGCGCGCATGCTTTTTCATGAAATATTTATCAGTTTTTCTCTTTCGCTGGTGCTGGGTATTCTTGTCGGTATTTTATTTGATAAGCTGATGTATATGTTGTTGTTGAGGATGATTCAGGCGGATGTGCATTTCGGCTTTTATATTTCGACATCCGGCATTTTATGCAGCTTTATTTTATTCTTTGCGATTTATATTTTGATCTATGTTTTTTCTTTGGTGCAGGTGCATATAGCCAATCCGATCGAATTATTAAATAGTGACAAGGTCGGCGAGAAAGAGCCCAGGGCCAAATGGATTCTGGCATTGATTGGACTGGTGTGTTTGATTACCGGCTATTATATGGCGGTTACGATTACAAATCCATTAATGGCCTTTACCATGTTCTTTGTCGCAGTCATTTTAGTGGTCATCGGAACGTATTTATTGTTTACAGCCGGCAGTGTAACCTTATTAAAATTGTTAAAGAAAAATAAACGATATTACTATAAAACGAATCATTTTATCAGTATATCGAATATGATTTATCGTATGAAACAAAATGCGGTTGGTTTGGCTAATATTTGTATTCTATCAACAATGGTTTTAGTGATGTTATCGACTACGTTATCGTTATGGAATGGCATGCAGGATATTTTAAATCAAAGATATCCAAGAGAAATCATTGTTTCATTACGAGACTATGATTTATATACGACAAAAGATCGATTGATGCAGGTAGTTAAAGATCAAGATATTCAGGTCAAAGACGAGATGTTTTACCGTTATTCATCAATGAGTGGACTTTTACATGAGAATACTGTGGATCTAGGTTTGGATCAAGGTGGTCTTAGTGATGTCAATGATGCGATCACAATCTATATGATTCCATTAGAAGACTACAATGAAGTCATGCATACACAAGATACACTAGATTCCGGACAAGTTATGATCTATAGTTTACGCATTGATTATGATCAGCCGGAAATTCGTATCGGTGATCAAAGTTTCCAGGTCAAAAAGAAGTTGAACCAATTTATGGATAACCAGGAAGCAGCCAGCACAGTCAGCCCCAGTTTGTTTATTGTGATGGATAGCGTGGATACGGTCTTAAAAATGCAGGAAATCCAGGAACAAAGCTATGAAGTCATAAATCGACCAACGAGTGTATTTGCCTTTGACAGCAAAGATTCACGTTCTCAAAAAGAAATCGCCTCTCTTTTCAATGTATTAAATAATACTGAGAATTTTGAAAGTGAAAAAGATTATACCTGGGTCTATACAGAGTGTAGAGATACTGATCAAATCAATATGTTAGGCTTATATGCCGGATTCTTATTCCTGGGTATTTTCTTAAGTATATTATTTGTGATCGCAACAGTATTGATCATGTATTATAAGCAGATCACGGAAGGTTATCAAGATAAGGAACGCTTTGAAATCATGGAAAAAGTCGGTCTGGAGAAAAAAGATATTCGTCGCTCTATCAATTCACAGGTTCTTACAGTATTTTTCCTGCCATTGATCGTTGCTGGTATCCATATTGCGTTTGCCTTACCTTTGATAGATAAACTGATGGGCTTATTATACTTTGATAATATCAAACTGTTTATTTTGACAACTGCCATTTGTTTTGGTGTCTTTGCCTTGATCTATTGCGTTGTATATGTCTTGACCTCTAAAGTGTATTATCGTATCGTGAAGGCAAGATGATAAAAAAGATTGGTAAGCTTATAGCTCTTATTTTCCTGCTGGCAGCCATGAGTGTAGGCTGTCTTGCGGGACTTGGCTATATGGATTATAAAGAGGCAATAGATCAGACAAGTATTGAAGACAAGATGGAAAGTATTCAAAGTCATGAAGATTACGTTACTTTGGAACAGCTTCCGGAATTATATCGTAAAGCTGTGGTAGCGGTAGAAGACCATGATTTTTATGAACATCAGGGTATTGATATTGAAGCCATCGGACGAGCAATCTTAAATAACTTAAAGGCCATGTCGTTTGTGGAAGGTGGTTCAACAATTACGCAGCAGCTGGCCAAAAATGAATTCTTTACTCAGGATAAAAATTTTGTACGAAAATTTGCCGAGATTTTTATGGCCTTTGATATCGAAAGCAAATACTCCAAAGATCAAATCTTAGAGTTTTATGTCAATTCCATTTATTTTGGGGAAGGTTATTATGGGATTCATGCGGCAAGTGTTGGGTATTTTGATGTGGAGCCGATGCATTTAAATGAGGCGCAATGCATTTTATTGGCCGGAATTCCCAATGCCCCCAGTGTGTATTCGCTGCATGTGAATCCGGTTCTGGCAAAACAAAGAGCCAAACAAGTTTTGCGACAAATGGTCAAATATTCTTTTTTATCGGAAGCTGAGGCGCAGAATATCGCATACCAGCTTGATCAAATGATCGTCGGTTAAACAAGAAGACAAGAATGTAAGCGATCGCAAATAAGGGAAAAACGACTGGTTGTGATTTCTCAAGAATTTCACTTTTCAAATTGTTTTTCTATGATATAATACTTGAAGACAGGAGGTACTACCCATGGGATTTATGGACAAGGTAAAAGATTTCGTAGCACCAATCGAAGATGAAGATGAAGGATACGAAGCGCAGCCAGTTGAAACTGTAAGAAATGAAACAGAGGCTGAACCTCAAAATCGATATGAAAGACCAAAAGCAAGAACAAATTCAGCGACTTTAAATGCTAAGACAAAGATGGTTTTATTTGAGCCAAGAAGTTTTGGAGAAGCCGAAGAAGTAGGACAGCGTTTAAAAGAGGGACGTGCTGTTGTAGTCAATCTGCATAAGTTGGATCGTGACTATGCACAACGCACCATCGATTTTTTAACAGGTGTTGTCTTTGCACTGGATGGAAAGATCCAGAAAATTGGTCAGAACGTCATTTTGTGTTCACCTGCTGAAATTGGTGTACAGGGATCGATTTCTTTAGGAAATCCAGATGACTTTGAAGACTAAGGCTGAATCAGAGATAAGAAGTACATATTATAGAGGTCATGAAATGTTTATTGCCCGTTTACAAGATCAATTTGATTTTGTAGAACAAAGGCAGATGCCGGTCCTGACCTCTTTTTTAACGCCTGTCGAACAAAGAATTTTGATGCAGCAGGCGCCCAAGAATCTTTTTATCTCTTTTTATGGCGGTTACAAACATGCGATTCGCAAGATGGCTTGTATCCAGACAATGGATTTGGAACCCAATTATGATTATGTGATCTTAAAGAGTATATATACACCGCAGAAACGAAGTTGTACCCATAAAGACGTGTTAGGTGCATTGATGCATTTAGGCCTGCAAAGAAACCAGTTGGGCGATATTTTTGTCGATGATACTCAGATCCTTTTGGTCTGCAAGGAAGGCTTGGCAGAATTTATCTGTCGGGAATGTCATAAAATTGCCAATGTCTTTGTTGATTTTAAAGAAGATTATTCCGTTGTGTTTCCGGCGGCGGCCGCTGAAATCGTTACTGTTCATGTTGCTTCGCTTCGCATGGATGCGATTATAGCGGCTCTGGCGCATTGTTCACGCTCCAAAGCTATGGACTTGTTGAAAAGCGGATGGGTGAAGTTGAACGATGTTGTTCTTGAAGAAAACGATCGATTATGTAATAATGATTACGTTTCTATACGTAAAACAGGTCGGTTTCAATTTTTAGGTGTGGAAAGTCGCACACGAAAAGACAGACTGATTTTACGTTTTGAGAAATATGTATAGGCGAAGACAAAGACAAGTCGGTTTCTACATGTTTCAGTCAGAGAGCAATCGGTTGGTGAAAAGATTGTATGAGACAGGACACCGGTATCCCTTTGGAGCTGAATTTCTGAAAACAGGAGTAAGAAATTCCGGATGATTCCGTTATCTTATGGAGGTGTACAGTTTTTAACTGTGAACTAAGGTGGTACCGCGTTAATTACGTCCTTGGAAAAGGGCGTTTTTTTTTATGAAAAGCAGGAGGAAAAAAAGATGGATTATAAAGAAACGCTGCATATGCCTAAAACTGCTTTTGAGATGCGAGGTAAGCTTCCGACAAAGGAGCCTGGCTTTCAAAAGAGATGGCAAGATCAAAAATTGTATGAAAAAATGTTGGAACGAAGAAAGGATGCTAAATCGTTTGTGTTGCACGATGGCCCTCCTTATGCCAATGGAGATATTCATTTAGGACATGCCTTAAATAAAATTTTAAAAGATGTCATCAATAAATCACATTTCATGCTGGGAGAAAAAGTACCTTACATTCCGGGATGGGATACACATGGTTTACCAATCGAGACCGCTGTCACAAAACTTGGCTATGATCGTAAGAAGATCGGTATTGCCGAATTTAGAAAGATTTGCTATGACTTTGCGATGAAGCAGGTAGAAAACCAAAAGAAAGGTTTCTTATCTTTAGGTTCCATAGGTGATTATGATCATCCGTATATTACGCTACAGAAGGAATTTGAAAAACATCAAATCGAAATCTTTGCGGATATGGCTTTAAAGGGCTTGATCTACAAAGGTTTAAAACCAGTTTACTGGTCACCAAGCAGTGAATCCGCTCTTGCCGAAGCGGAAGTGGAATATAAAGATATTAAGTCACCCACGATTTATGTGAAGTTTCAGGTCAAAGATGGAAAAGGTCTTTTAGATACCGATACTTATTTTGTGATTTGGACCACAACGCCATGGACTATCCCTGGCAACCTGGGAATCTGTGTGCATCCAGATATGACTTATGCACTGGTGGAAACCGATAAGGGAAAACTGATCATGTTGGAGGAACTGGTCGAACAGTTATGTCCAAAATTTGAATGTGAATCGTTTGAAATTATCAAAACGTTCAAGGGAAGTGAATTTGAATATATTACCTGCACTCATCCTTTGTATCCGGAACGTGAGAGCTTATTGATGCTGGCTGACTATGTAACCGCTGATGCCGGTACGGGTTGTGTTCATACAGCGCCGGCTTTTGGTGAAGATGACTTTAATACAGGTATGCGTTATAAGCTGCCGGTTTATTGTAACGTAGATGAACAGGGCCGCATGATGGAGTCCTGTGGTGAATGGCTTGCCGGACAATATGTAGAAGATGCCAATAAGACAGTGACCATGAAATTGGATGAATTAGGCGCCTTATTAAACCTGACCTTTATCATGCACTCGTATCCGCATGACTGGCGTACTAAGAAACCGATCATCTTCCGTGCTACGACACAATGGTTTGCCTCTATCGATAAAATTCGTGACGAGCTGTTGGAACAGATTCATTCCATTAGCTGGGTACCTAGCTGGGGTGAAGGCAGAATGCATAATATGATTGCCGATCGTGGGGATTGGTGTATTTCCCGTCAACGTGCCTGGGGTGTGCCGATTCCAATTATTTATGGAGAAGATGGAACCCCTTTAATGGACCCGGTTATCTTTGAACACGTAGCTAAACTTGTCGGTGAATATGGATCCAATGTATGGTTTGAACGAGAAGCGAAGGACTTGCTGCCGGTAGGCTATACAAACGAACATTCCCCTAATGGTATCTTTAAAAAAGAAACCGATACCATGGATGTTTGGTTTGACTCCGGTTCCAGTCATACCGGCTGTATGGTGGAACGCGGCTATGACTATCCGGTTGATTTATATTTTGAAGGATCAGACCAGTATCGTGGCTGGTTTAACTCTTCATTGATCATTGGAACCGCTGTGTATGGCAAAGCACCGTATCGTCAAGTATTATCTCATGGTTTTGTCATGGATGAAAAAGGTGTGAAGATGTCTAAATCACAATGGAATGCCGTAGCACCAAGTGAAATCACTAAGAAATACGGTGCGGATATCTTACGCTTGTGGGCTTGCAGCGTGGACTATCAGGCAGATTGTTCCATGGGCCAAAATATCTTAAAACAGATTAGTGAAAACTATCGTAAGGTTCGTAATACGTTCCGATTCCTGATGGCTAACTTAGACGATCAAACGTTTACGAAAGAGAATTGTCTGCCTTTTGAAGAATTGGATGCCTTAAACCAATATATCCTAATTCGTTTAAATGATGTTGTTCAGTCTTGTGAAAAAGCATATGTAGAATATCGTTTTGCCGATGTTGTACAAACTTTAAGTAATCTGATGACAAATGAATTAAGTGCTTATTATCTGGATTACACAAAAGATATTTTATACATCGAAAATATTGAGGATAACCAAAGACGTCAGGTACAGACGGTACTTTATACAGCCGTTGAAGTCTTGACAAAACTTTGGGCACCGATCTTGTGTCATACTTGTGAAGAAATCAATGATTTTATGCACTTTGATGAAGAATCGATTCACTTAACATCATTTCAATCGCTGGAATTAAATTTTGATACCGAAGCACTGCGTGAAAAGATGGATACTTTGTTCAAGGTTCGTAAAGATGTATTAAAGGCTATGGAGGAATCTCGTGCACAAGGTGTGATTGGTAAATCTTTGGAGGCCAAAGTCTGTGTACATGTCGATGATCAAACGAAAGCTATCATGGAAGAAATCGTGAAAAAGCCACAACAATGGCTGATTGTTTCCCAGTTTGCCTTTACTGCGGACCAACTTCCAATGTATGAGTTCTGCGGCGTAAAAGTTGAACATGCCGATGGTCATGCCTGTCCTCGTTGTTGGAATTATACGACCAGCGAAAATGAAGACGGTCTTTGTGATCGCTGTGCACATATCCTACATAAATAAAAACAGAAAGAAGTTGTCTTGGAAGTAATATCGTTTCCAAACAACTTCTTTTTTTGCTTTTATACTTCTATTTGCTTTATAAAGCGTCTTTTCCATACACTTTTTTATGATAGGATCTGAACCACAATTAGTATGGATTAACCAATTTAATGAAGTTTTCAAAAGGATTTTCTTCTTTCAATCGTATTTAGGGTGAAAAGGAGGAGATCAAAGTGAAGGCATTAACATGTTTGATCAGCGCATGTATTGGCTGTTGTATGAATGCTGGTTTTACCCATACCAACTTACAATCTTTTTTTGAAAATGATATGGTAAAGACAGAAGTACGATCCAATAATGTGGATCAAAATCAAGATGAAATTTGGGATTATCGAAACTGTTTTGAAAATTACAAAAATTGTGCTTATTATGTCGATGAAGATCAAAATGGTATTTGTGATTATTGCCTAAACCATGAACATTTGGCAAACAAGTCTTGTACACACAAACATACAGAGCATAGAGCACATTCAAATTATCGATAGGGAGCGATAAAATGCGTAGCGAGTGGGAAGTGAATCAGGCCGTTGATAAATATGCGAATCTGATCACACGAATTTGTTTTTTATATTTGAAAAATGAGGCGGATACACAAGATGTCTTTCAGAGTGTCTTTTTAAAGTATTTAAAATACAATAACTCTTTTGAAAGTGAAGAACATGAAAAAGCCTGGTTCATTCGTGTCAGCATCAATACCTGTAAAGATGTTTTAAAGAATTTTTTCCACTCACATACCGTATCTTTGGATAAAGTTGTATCGGCTTTTATGACAGAACCACCGCAGCATCCCGAGGTTTTGGAAGCTGTTTTATCCCTTCCTCAAAACTATCGTACGGTGATTTACTTGTATTATTATGAAGGGTATAAAGAAACGGAAATTGCCGGCATCTTAAAGAAAAAGGTCAATACGATCTATACATGGATGTATCAGGCAAAACAGATATTAAAAAAGCAGCTGGGTGGTGAATGAGATGCGTCTTGAAATCAAAGAAGATTTTGACAAACTGCAGTGTACGGAAACCATGAAAGAAGAAACAAAACAGTCCATTCATTCCCGGATCTATCATAAAAAAAGACGCGGTTTAAAGGCAGCATTTTCAGTCACTGTGATTTTATTGGTTTGTGGATTTAGTTACTGGTTTTATTTCCTGCCGGTTGCGGCTATTTCCTTAGAGGGTGATACATCAATCCAATTACAGATCAACCGATTTGATCGAGTGGTTGATGTGACGACGTATGATGAACAAGGAAAACAATGGAGTAAAGAGTTAAACCCATGGCATCAGTGTTACGAAGACATCTTACAATCCCTGCAGGAAACGGAAGAATTGAGCATTACTGTCTATAGTGACGATGATCATCTGTGTCAAAAAATTTATGAAAATACAAAGGAGTGTACTAGGGAAAATGAACAGATTCAATGTCACATGGCTCAACATACAAAACAACAAAACGGTCAAAAAAGCGATAAAAGCCAAACACATAACCATTATAAAAAGGGGCATCACGATTGACCCCTTGTTTTAGTTTAAACGGACTTTATCTTTATAATTTGCAGTAATATAAATATCATATTGACTGGTAGAAAGATCTGGTTTGATTGGCGTTGTATCTTTTGAATCAATCCAGACAACGCCCACATCCGGATAGTTTTCTTGTATAAAATGCCGGCCATCCTCTAAGGACATACAAAATAGGGCTGTACTTAAGGCATCGGCTAATGTTGAATCCTTACAAAGAATGGTTACACTGCGATGAAATCTAGGTGGATAGCCAGTCTTTGGATCAATGATATGTGCATATTGTACACCATCCACTTCGTAATTTCTTTGATAGTCGCCACTAGTCACAATCGCTAGAGGTTCTGCGGTCTTTAATTGAAGCAAAGAGGATTGTTTATTTGGATCCTGAATGCCGATATTCCATGTTTCATCCGACTTATGGCCGATTAAAACAACATTGCCCCCGGCATTGATAAAACCGGTATGTAACCCTTTATCTTGTAACTTCTCAGCGGTTTTTTGTGTTGCGTAGCCTTTGGCAATTCCGCCTAAATCAATCATAAATTCAGGTTCTGTAAAACGGATCGTATGGTCTTGTATTTGTATTTTATCATTTCCTGAATGAGTTCTTGCTTCTTGAATTTCTTCTTCACTGGGAAGACGGCCACTTTTATGCTGCGCATTTTTTTCTAAGCCTTCTTCTCGGTATGTGTGCCAAACATCTAATAATTTTCCCTGTGTTATATCGAAGGCCGTATCTTTTTCATTGAATGCTAAAGAGTACGAAATCAGATCAACCAATTCCGGATCGACTTCTATCGGATTTTCATACGCTTCATGATTTAAGGTATAGACATTGTTGATCCCCTCATAGGCGTTATATTGATCAAAAAGCTGATTGTAATGTATAAAACTTTCTTTTACGATCGCCACATAAGAATCAAAATCTTCTTTTGTACAGTTGGCTTCAAAAGTGATCGAGGTATCAAAGCCGACATCGGTCAATACAATGGAATGTGTATCTGGACGATTGCCGGTTTTATGTTGAATAAAGTAAACGATGCTGCAAATTAAAATAAAAAAACAGCATGAAATAAGGATCCAGGTTTTCAATGTATTGCTCTTTTTATTCATAATCTGTATTATAGTCAATCTCTAAATAAAAGTCTAATACGAAGGAAAAGAACACTTCCAGGACCTGCTTTATTTGTGTACGCAAGAAACTATATATGTAAGACCGATCAAATAATTCTTTTATTTGTATAATAAAGTTGAAAATAAGGATATGTAGAGTAAAAGAGATCATCATGGAGACATACAGTACAATTCATATTTTTTCAAAACTTTGTGTTTCTACCTTTAATGACTGGATGTATGATCTTTGTGTTTTACGATGCATTTAAAAACTCTATTACATCTTACGTGAAATGAATACAATGAGGAAATGGGGTGTCACTGTATTTTTAATTCTTTAGTTACATTAAGATGACATAAGCATTTGGGAAAGACCTTGAAGTTACTTAATAAAAAGAATATGATAAGAAAGAATGAATTATTAGGAGGGATTTTTATATGTCACTGTTTCTGGGAGAAATGCATCATCATATTCCTGGACGTAAAGGTTTGACAGAGAAAAAAGACATCATTTCTTTGATGCCTGAAAAAGAAGTCTATATCCCTTTGGCCGCTGGTGCCAATACAGACTTTGAAATCTTTGTCAGTGAAGGCGACAAGGTACAGATTGGTACCAAACTGGCGCAAACAAAGTCTGGTTTTTTTGTGCCTTTGTATTCCAGTGTATCCGGAACTTATATGGGAATCAAAAAACGTATGAGTGCTATGTTGAAGCCTATGGATCACATGGTTATCGCATTGGATGAAACGCAAAAAAAGACGCAGGCACTTATGCCTTTGGATTATCATACGGCAACACGAGAAGAATGCGTTGAGCAAATCAAACAGGCCGGAATTGTCGGCTTGGGTGGAGCCGGTTTTCCTACCTATGTGAAGTATCAAAAACCGGATGGAATTGATTGTATTATTATCAATGCGGTGGAATGTGAGCCTTATATTACTGCCGATTATAAGATCATCATGAAAGATGTTTCTCATTTTGTGATGGGTTGTGAAATCTTTAAGAAGATGGCAGATGTATCGAAAGTATATATTGCGATCAAGAAAACACACCCCGATTTGATACAGGTCGTACAGGATGCCTTGCATGATAAACAGGGAATGGAAGTGCATCCGGTACCGGATGTGTATCCTATGGGATGGGAGCGCGTTTTAGTGCGTGAGATCCTGCATACAGAATATGATCGTCTTCCTTCGGAAGCTCATACGATTATTAGTAATGCGACAACGGCCATTGCGGCAGCCTATGCGTTTGAAAAAGGAGAACCGATCACAAAGAAGATCGTAACAGTTTCCGGAGAAGGTGTTAAAAATCCTTCCAATGTAGAATGTCCGGTGGGTACACCTGTACAGGAAGTGATCAAGGCCTGCGGTGGCTATACAAGCGAAAGCGTTCGTCTGATTGCCGGAGGACCGATGATGGGAAGAACCATCGTCAACGATCAGTTTGTCATTGATCGAGCTACCAATGCGATCACAGTTTTGCCCAATGCGGCTGATGATGCGATTGCCTGCTTACGTTGTGGTCGATGCAGTGATCATTGTCCGGCCGGGCTGCAACCGGTACGTATTGCGATGGCTGTCAATGCCGGAGATGCTAAAGAAATGGAAAAAAGAGGGGCTTTACAATGTATCGAATGCGGTCTTTGTACATACGTTTGCCCTAGTCATATCGATGTAACAGAAAATGTTCGTAAGGCAAAACGAACAGTTATGTTGAAAAAGAAGAAGTAAGAGGGGTCAAGCTATGAAATTTAACTTTCACGTATCACCAAGTTTAAAAGGAAGCCTGACCACACAAAAGATAATGTTGGAGCTGACGGTGGGGCTGATGATTCTTTTCCTTTTATCTTGTTTCTATAATGGTACAACGTATGGCGCAAGCTATGTATTACATGAAATTTTGTTGTTGGTAAGCTCTTTAGTTACAATGTTTCTTTGTGAATCCATCTTTGCCAAGATATATAAAGAAAATCCAATAACATATATGAAAAAGTCATTTGGTTGGGTAACGAGTATCATCCTGACATTGATGGTGCCCATTACAATGACTGTATATGCACTGATCATTGCCACCATCTTTGCGATTGTATTTGGTAAATTGTTGTTTGGCGGGTTTGGACAAAATATCTTTAACCCGGCCGGTGTGGGAAGAGCTGTAATTTTTGCCGCTTTTACAAGTGCGGCAGCTACAGGCATTACAACCGGGGCTACGCCAACAGCGTATTTAGCCAATACGTTTAACTGGCTGCCGGCCTCAGCAGAAGCATTGGATTCCTTTTTATCACAATATGGAGGTTTTGCCAATTTAGCTTTAGGCTTTTACGATGGGGCACTCGGAGAAACGTTTACTCTTGCGATCGTATTGATAGGCATCTGGTTTTGTGTACGTAAGATCATCGATTGGCGTGTTCCGGTTGTCTATTTAGGAACAATCTTTATTTTAACGGCTGTAGTTGCTCTATTAAGTGGCATTGATTCCTATCATGGTATTCCGGCTTTTATCTGGTATCCATTTTTACATATGGTAACAGGTGGTATTGTCTTTGGTGCAGTTTTCATGCTGACAGATCCTGTCACAAGCCCGACAAGTGCGCAGGGACGTGTGATCTTTGCCTTAGGCGCTGCCGTCATTACAGTCTTGTTGCGATTAAAAGCCAATCTTCCGGAAGGTTGTTTATATTCGATTCTTTTGATGAATATGTTTACACCGATGATTGAAAGCAGCTTAGATGGTGTTCAGTTAGTCGTTAAGAAAAAAGCGTATATCATGGCCGGCTGCCTGGCTATTTTAGGACTTGCTGTATCGTTCTACGCCGCTACTTCGGTAGAACCGGTAACAACGGCTGCAACAGCTACAGAAAAAACAGCTTTGGCTGAAACGGTTAGAATGGAGGAAACGTTATGAAAAAAATTCTTCATTTAACTTTGTTTTTAGCAATCGTATCGGTCATTGCCGGAGGTGCTTTGGCATATTTCAATGAATTGACAGAACCGGTTATTGCCGAAAATGAGGCAAAACAGGAAAGAGAAACTTTATTGGAAATGTATCCGGATGCCAATGTTGAGGATTTTAAAGATGTAGATTTTTCTTCCATTGAATCGAAAACAATCAATAAGATTTATTCTTATCAAGATTTCTATATCTTCAATATGAGTGTTTCCGGATATAGTCAAGGAACTACGTTCTTAGTTTCTATTGATAAAAATGATTTAAATATTGATAAATTTATTGCGATTTCGAATGGGGATACCAGCGGTTTGGGAACACAGGTTTTGGAAGAACCATTTAGAAAGTCCATGGAAGGAAATTCAGCTGATGGTCAATTGGATACGATTTCAGGGGCTACGATTACTTCAAGCGCTGTTGTCAATGGAATCCATGAAGCGGCTAGTGTTGTGGAAAGCTTAGAATAGGAGGAAGAATATGGATCAGTTAAAGAATTTCAAAAATGGTTTGATCAAAGACAATCCGGTATTCTCTTTGTTTCTGGGTATCTGTTCGACACTGGCAATTACAACCAGTATCAACAATGCGATCGGTATGGGTGTTTCTGTTATTATCGTATTAACCATGTCCAATGTGATCATCTCCATGATTCGAAAAATCACGCCGGATGAGATTCGTATTCCGGTTTATATCGTGATCATTGCGACGTTAGTAACGATTATTCAAATGTTGATTCAGGCATTTGCACCGGCTTTAAATGAAAGCTTGGGCGTATTTATTCCTTTGATCGTTGTCAACTGTATCATCTTAGGTCGCGCGGAAAGCTTTGCCAGCAAGAATGGCATTGTGGCCAGTGCAATTGATGGAATTGGTATGGGATTAGGATATACATTAGCTGTACTTTCTATGTCCCTTATTCGTGAGGTGCTCTCTACTGGTGGAATTTTGATTACCAATCCGTTTAATACGGCGCAGGTGTTATTGAATGTCACGCTGTTTCCGGAAGATTTTACCATTTCATTATTTGGTTCTCCGGTAGGTGCCTTTATTACGTTTGCTTGTCTGGCTTCGGCTTTAGGTGCTTATAAAATGCATTTGGAAGCAAAAGAAAAGGCAAAGGAGAAATAGAATATGAGTGAATTAGTAACTTTATTGGTGACCAGTGTATTGATCAATAACGTCATTTTGAACCAATTCTTAGGTATGTGTCCTTTTATGGGTGTATCGAAGAAAAAGTCCAGTGCTTTAGGAATGGGTGTTGCGGTTGTCTTTGTCATCGTTGTAGCCGCTTTGGTCACCTATGCGTTATATTATCTGGTTTTGGTACCGATTGGTTTGGAGTTTATGGAACTGATCACTTTCATCCTTGTCATCGCATCGTTAGTGCAGTTAACAGAGATGTTCATTAAAAAGTACAGCCCGAGTTTGTATAAGTCTTTGGGGGTGTATTTACCGTTGATTACGACAAACTGTGTTGTATTAAACGTATGTTTGGTCAATATTACCAATGCCTATGACTTTTCACATATGCTGGTGTATTCCATTGGTACACCGCTGGGATTTGCGCTTGTGTTGTATATTTTTTCAACCATTCGCGAACGCTTAGAATTGAGTAACGTTCCGACGGCCTTTAAAGGCAACGGAATTGCTCTGATTTGTGCTGCCATCATGTCTATGGCATTTTCCGGATTAGCAGGTATCGTATAATGAAATACCTTTTAGCAGCACTGTTTTTTGGAGCGTTGGTATTGGTGTATATCGTCTTATATCTGATGAACAAAAAAACACCGTTACCGGAAGGATGTGAAGATTTGAAAGCCGATTGTGAAGGCTGTCATGATTTTGCATGCTCACACAATCCTGCTCATCAAATAAAAAAAGCAGAAGGAGAATAGGATATGTTGGATACGATTTTGATTGCGGTTGTCATGATGCTTGTGCTGGGTGCTCTTTTAGGACTTGGCTTAGGCTTTGCCGACCGGTTTCTCAAAGTAGAAGCCGATGAACGTGTAGAAAAGGTCACAAGCATGCTTCCTGGCTATAACTGTGGAGGATGCGGTTATCCGGGATGCTCCGGTATGGCGGAAGCCATGGTCACAAAAGAAGTTCAAACTTTCATGTGCAAACCATGTAAGCCGGACAAAAAACAGGAAATCATCGATTACTTAAAAAGTACACCGGGTCCGGACGGATCTACCGTGGAAATTAAAGGATAAAAAAATCTGGTCAAATTGATCAGATTTTTTTGTATTCCTGTATCCATTGTTCCACCGGTGCTTCTTGGGGATCGATATAGATGGTTTTATAGGTTTTCATGGTCACAAAACCAGTTTTGGCTCCTGGAACTTTTTTCAAATTCAAAACCGTGGTGTAATTGACCGGTACACTGCTGGAATCTTTACTCTTGGAGTAAAAGGCGGCCAGATTGGCACACATACGAATTTGTTCTTCATCTGCATGTTCACTTTTCAATAAAACATGAGATCCATGATAATCTTTGACATGAAACCATATATCGTTTTTACGCGCAATCTGGTGAGTGATGTAATGATTCTGCAGATTGTTTTTACCGACAAAGATCGTAAAATCATCTTTTTGAAGACATAGTAAATTCGGCTTATTTTTGCGTTTAGTATTCTTTTGGTTCTTTTTTACAAATAAGATGCGATTCTTGATCAGCTCATCGCGTATTTCCAATGCATCGGGAATAGAACAGTGCGCCAGCTGTTCTTCTAACTGTGTGAAATAAGCAATATCTTCCTTACAAGCTTCAATCTGTTGGTTTAGGATGGTCAACGAGCGTTTTAATTTGTGGTATTTCTGATAATACTTATTAGCGTTTTGTTTTAGATCATAGCGCATATCAATGGGAATCTGTACCCATTCATCTCGTTCGAAGGAAGGAACTTCGATGACTGGCTCTTTTGGTACTTCATCCATATACGCAAATAAAAGATCACCGTATTCCTGATATTTTTGATAGTCCTGTGAAAGTGCTAACGTGCTTTGCAGCTTGGGGAGCTTTTTGATGGCTTTATTCTTTTCTTTTTCCACACATCGAAAGACATCCCCACATTGTTCTTTGATACGAGCTTTTTGTTCTTCTTCCTGGTAAAGATGATGAAACCCTTCCATAAAAGGAAAGACCTTTGGTTTTTGTTCTATGTGCTGCATCTCTAAGGCATGAAAATCTTTTTCATATACATAAAGAGATGAGGAATTTAGTAGCTCCTGCAAAATCGTTTCATACGTTTGACCTTTGTTTAATCGATAGAGAAATTCCTTTGACAACAAGGGAGAAAACCCATAGATCTGTTTGACAAGACTGGTATCTGTATCGATATGTGTTACATGCAGCGGATCTTGTTTATGACCGGGATCCGGTAATGTATAAACAGCACCTGGATGGATCAAGCGCTTGGAGTTTTCGTAAACCGGTATGCGCTTTAAGGCATCAATGATGATTCCTTGTTGGTCAACAAAAACCAGGTTGGAGTATTTGCCCATCAATTCTACATAAAGTTTATATTTTTTTATATCTCCCAGTTCATCGCGGGCTATAATCGACATCTCTAAAATCCGGTCAAATCCAATTTGTTTTATATCTTCAAGGATTGCCTGATTGCAGTTTTTGCGTAGTACCATCACAAAGTTGCTGGGAGTCATCTGCGAAGGATAGGAATAATCATTTAAGTAAATACGATTGGTATTGGAATGTACATTGATGACGAGCTTTTCGGTCTTGGTATGTGTACGAAGGACAAATAAAAGCTCTTCATCGCTTATATTTTGGATTTTATTTAACTTACAGGGGCAAAGTTTCTGTAAGTGGGTGTTGATCACATGCAGTAATAATCCATCTAATGCCATAACTGCCTCCTTTTAGCTGTACCATTATAACATATTCTTAAGTTTCTTTTGACACTGTGTGCATTCGGTGTAAAATGTTAGTAATAAAAAAAGGAGAAAAGGGAATGAAACGTGGGCTATTGATTATATTAAGTGGGCCTAGTGGTGTTGGAAAAGGAACGATACGAAAGATCTTTTCGGAAGATGAACGATTAAATCTGGCGTATTCTACTTCTATGACGACAAGAAAGCCGCGAGAAGGTGAACAAGATGGTGTGGATTACTTTTTTACCACAAGGGAACAGTTTGAGAAGGCCATTGAGAATGGTGAACTGTTGGAATATGCCGAATTTGTCGGTAATTATTATGGAACGCCATTAAAGGAAGTCAACCGCTTGCGCGATGAAGGAAAGAATGTTCTTCTGGAAATCGAAGTACAGGGCGCTACACAAGTACAGGAAAAATGTCCAGATGCGATCAGTATCTTTATCGTACCACCTTCTATGGAGGAATTGGAAAGACGGATACGGGGACGCAGAACGGAACCGGAAGAAATCGTGCAACAAAGACTGGCCAAAGCCAGCAATGAAATGAAGATGGTATATCAGTATAAATACATCGTTTGTAATGATGATCCGCAATTGGCAGCAGAATTGATCGAAACGATCATTTTACGCCATATTGAGCTGGAAGAAAACAAATAATCGCTTGCGTTTAAGCATAGTTTGTGCTATGTTATGCATGTATTGAAACAAGGAGTGGGGAAACCCACTCCTTCATTTTGAAAAGGAGAAAGTATGGACAAACTCAAAGAGTGGATCGAACCCGTTCTGTCAAAGCTTGGCTGCAGATTGTATGACATTGAATGGATACCAAGTCAAGATCCGCCATTATTACGCTTTAGTGTAGAAAAAGAAAATGGAGGCATGGATCTGGATACCTGCGCATTGTGCAGTGATGCCATTGGCGAAGTATTGGATCAAAAAGACTGGTTTGCTTCCGAGTATATGTTGGAAGTATGTTCTCCGGGAGCGGAAAGGGAACTAAAAAACGAAGAGCAGCTGCAGCGCGCCTTGGGAGAATATGTGCACTGTAAGCTGAAAGATCCTAAACAGGGATTGGATGCTGTGACGGGAGACTTAAAAGAAATCAATGAACATTCCATTGTGATTCAGTATAAAGATAAGACAAGAAATAAAACGATGGAAATTGAAAGAGAAAATATTGCGCTGATTCGAACAGCTGTTAAGGTATAAAGGAGACGGACATGAAACAAAAAGTGGATACGATTGCTTCTGCGTTATTGGGAATTGAAAGTGATCGTCAGTTGACACCGGAAATTGTAGAAGAAGCTTTAAAGGAAGCTTTGACAAAAGCGTATCGTAAGCATATTGAAATTCCGGACGCTTATGTAAAAACTGAAATTAAAGACGGAATCATTCATATTTATCATCAAAGAGTCGTTGTAGAAGAAGTTGAAGATGATGAGTTGGAAATTTCCTTGAAAGAGGCTAAAAAGATCAATAAAGATGCCAAGCTGGGCGATATGATTGATGAAGAAGTGGATTATACACAATTTGATCGTGCTGCCGTTGTTTTGGCTAAAAACGTCATCAAACAAAAGATTCGTGAAGCCGAAAAACAAATCGTTTACGAAGAATATTGTGATAAAGTCGATGAAATGGTCATGGGAACGGTGGAAACCGTAGAACCTAAATTTGTGATCGTCAATATCGGTAAGACACTGGCCATGATGAAAAAGAGCCAGCAGATTCCAGGGGAAACTTATTATGAAGGACAAAATCTTTTGGTTGTGATCACTGAAGTCAATAAAGAAACCAAAGGAGCACAAGTCCTGGTATCACGGGCTACACCGGTATTCGTTCGGCGTTTGTTTGAGCGTGAAGTACCGGAAATCTATCAGGGCATCATTGAAATCAAAGCGATTGCCAGAGAACCGGGAGAACGTTGTAAGATCGCCGTTTATACACATAATGAAAACATTGATCCAATCGGTGCCTGCATTGGTCCTCGTGGCTCTCGTGTACAGATGATCATCAACGAGCTTCATGGAGAAAAAATTGATATCTTTGAATGGTCCGATAACATTGCGGATTTGATCAAGAATGCCTTGAGTCCAAGTGAAGCTATTGCGGTCATTCCCAATGAAAATGTAAAGGATGGCTTGATTGTTGTCGTTCCGGAAAGTCAGTTATCGCTTGCCATCGGTAAACGTGGTAAAAATGCTCGATTAGCTGTAAAACTGACAAATCGCAAGATTGATATTAAATCGGATGCGGAAATGGAAGAAGCAGGCATTGACTACATGGCTATATCCAAAGCTATGCAGGAAGAATACGAAGCTAAGAAAGCAAAAGAGCGTGCTTATAAACAACAGCAGCGTATTGAAGAATTGAACCAGACACCAACGGAAATCGAAAATGTGGATGTAGCTGACTTTACATACGATGATGATGTTTTATTGGATACAGAAGAAGATATGCCGCTTCAGAATACAACGACCTTGTTTGAAAAAGAACAAGAGAAAAAAGAGTTGGATGAAATGGAAGAAGCAGCTCGTATCGCCAAGGCAAAACGTAAAGAAAAAGCAAGTATTGCACCGAGCACGGAATATACTTCTAAATTTGAAAACTTTGCGGATGCTTCGAGTAAACAGGAAACAGCTCCGGTCAAATCGAAGAAAAAACAGGAAGAAGTCAAAGAAACAACGGATAAGCATGATCTAAGTGAGGTAAAACAGCAGTTTGAGCAGATGAAACCGATCTATTCAGAGGAAGAGCTTGCCGAGATCGAAGCCCAACAGATGGAAGAAGAGAATGTCTGGGATGAAGATGTCGATTATGAAGAATTCGACGAATACTATGACGACTAGGAGTTTGTATGCGTAAGATACCGATGCGAAAATGTGTAGTGACACAGGAACGGTTTCCTAAAAAAGAACTGATTCGTGTGGTACGTACACCGGAAAAAGCAATTGAGGTCGATCTGACAGGGAAAAAGAACGGACATGGAGCTTACGTTTCCTTAAATAAGAAAACGATTGCTCTGGCTCGTAAGAACAAAGCATTAGATCGAGCTTTGGAAATGGAAATTCCAACAGCGATCTATGATCAGTTGGAAGAACTCTGTGAAGACGAGTAAATGGATCTCGTATTGTCAGATTGCCTTTAGAGCAGGAAAAGTTGCTTATGGAAGTAAGCTTCTTCTAAGTATTCAAAAGAAAAAGGCTTGTCTTGTTGTGTATTCCAATTTGATTGGAAACAACTCCAAAAAAAAGATACAGGACAAATGTCATACGTATCAAATACCTTATTTTGGTGTGGATCCTGATGAATTTGATCAGATCACGAAACGATCTTTTGTAGCATTTTCCATATTGGATGCTTCTTTAGCCAAACAAATATGGAATGATAGAAAGGGAATGGTGATGTCAAATGGCTTACAACAAACAGAAGAAAAAACCGAATCGAAACCGAAATCAGAGAAACAACAATCGCCAGCAGCCGGTAAAGAAAGTTGAATACCCTAAAGAGATTACATATCAGGAACCATTGACAGTTGGTGGTTTAGCCACGCTGTTGAAACGCAATAGTTCGGATATTATAAAATTCCTCTTTATGATGGGCAATATGTCCACGATCAATACGGTATTAAGTGATGAAGATATTGAATTGATCTGTATGGAGTTCAACTGCGAGGCACATAAAGAAGTGGTGATCGATGAAGATGATATTGAAGAACAAATCGATAACATTGAAGAAGATGAATCAAAATTACAGCCTAGACCACCAGTGATCACGATCATGGGACATGTCGATCATGGAAAGACAACATTGTTGGATACGATTCGTAAAACACATGTTACCGGCGAAGAATTTGGTGGTATCACACAGCATATTGGTGCCTACCAGGTTAAAGTAAAAGGAAAAAAGGTAACTTTCTTAGATACGCCGGGACATGAAGCATTTACGTCTATGCGTGCCAGAGGGGCACAGGTTACGGATATCGTCATTATTGTCGTTGCGGCAGACGATGGTGTTATGCCACAGACAAAGGAAGCGGTAGATCATGCCAAAGCCGCCGGTGTTCCCATCGTTGTAGCAGTGAATAAAATGGATAAACCGGGTGCCAATCCAGATCGTATCATGTCGGAAATGTCTGATTTAGGTATCATGCCGGAAGAATGGGGTGGCGATACGATCTTTGCCAAAATATCTGCCAAGACCGGTGAAGGTGTCTCCGATTTATTGGAAACGATGTTACTGGTTGCCGAAATGCAGGAATTAAAAGCGAATCCGGATGCTCTTGCCAGTGGTACGGTTATCGAAGCCAAGTTGGATAAAGGACGTGGTCCGGTTGCGACTTTGTTGGTACAAAGAGGTACCTTGCATACTGGTGACAGCATTGTTGTTGGAAGTTCTTACGGACGTGTTCGTAAGATGACCAATGATCGTGGTATGGAAATCAAGAGTGCCGAACCAAGCTGTCCGGTGGAGATTATTGGACTCAATGATGTACCGCGTGCCGGAGATGTCTTTATGACGTATCCAAACTACAAGAAAGCACAGGAAATCGCATCTCATCGTTTGGAAAAACAAATCGAGAAAGAACGTAACCAGACCAGTGCTATGTCTTTGGAAGATTTAGCTAAAAAGGTTGAAGAAGGCGATATTCAGGAGATCAACGTTTTGATCAAAGCGGATGTGCAGGGTTCTGCCGAAGCGTTAAAAGCCAGCATGGAAAAGCTGGATGTAGATACGGTTCGTGTCAATGTTATTCGTTCGACAGTTGGAACGATTTCAGAATCCGATATCATGTTAGCTAGTGCATCCAACGCACTGATCTATGGATTCAATATCCGACCAAGCGCTGCCATTCGAAAAAAAGCAGAAGAAGAGGGCGTTGAGATTCGTCTTCATAACATCATTTATAAAGCATTGGAAGAATTAGAAGGTGCCATGAAAGGTCTTCTTGCACCGGTATATGAAGAAGTTGTCATCGGTCAGGCTGAAGTTCGTCAAATCTATAAGGTTTCCAAGGTAGGAACGATTGCCGGATGTATGGTGACAGATGGTTGTGTCAAACGTGACTGCAAGGTTCGTTTGATTCGTGATGGCATCGTGATTTATGAAGGTAAGCTTGGTTCCTTACGTCGTTTTGAAAACGATGCCAAAGAGGTCAATAACGGCTTTGAATGTGGTATGACCATTGAAAACTACAATGATATTAAAGTCGATGATATCATTGAAGCGTATGAAGATCAGGAAGTGCAGGAATAATGGCTGGTTTAAAAGCAGATCGTATGGATCATATTCTCATGCGGGAAATCTCAAACATCCTGCAGTTTGAATTAAAGAATCCAAAGCTTGGTTTTGTTACAGTAACCGATGTACAATGTACAAAGGATCTAAGTCTTGCCAAGGTCTATGTATCTTTTTTAGGCAAACAAGATCGCAATGATGCCGGTTTACGTGTCTTAAATCAGAGCAAAGGTTTTATACGCTCCAATCTTGCGAAAAAGATTAAGATTCGTAAAATGCCGGATTTGATCTTTGTACAAGACACAAGTCTGGAACAGGGAAATAAGATCGAAAAGATTTTACACGATATACAAAAGTAAGGCTTTCCTCATGGAAAGCCTTATTCTTTTTCGGAATTACTTTTACGAAACTCTAATGGCGTTTTACCTAAAGCTCGTTTAAAGCTCTGTGCAAAATACGATTGTGAGGAAAAACCCACGATTCGACCAATTTCATTAACAGAAAGATTGGTGGTTCTCAATAAATATTTTGCCTCTTCAATTCGTTTCTCTAAAAGATAGTTGATCGGAGAAATCCCTTTTTGTTTCTTAAAAGTGTGTGCCAGATAATATTTATTGACATAAGCTAATTCTGCTAATTGATCCAAGGTTATGTTTTCTTTGTAGTGATCATTGATATAGTTTTCGACAAAGATACATTCTTTATTTACCTTTTGACTTGGTGAAACCGTTAATTGAATGTTTGATCGGCGAATGATATTGATCATGAGAATTTCCAAAAGATTTTGACAAAGTTCTTTATAATGTTGATCTTTGTTCTTAGCTTCTAAGAGAAGCGTTTTTAAATAAAACAAAATTTCATGTTTATAATCTTGATAATTTGCCTTAAAAACCTGAATGTGCTGATTAAAATCCGCATTATAAAATTCCATTCCTTCAAATCCCAACGCAATATACTCAAAAAACTCTCCCTTGATGCCCAGTTCCGTATGATTGACATTCGGGTTGACGATCATTAGATCATCCTCATGTAATTTCGTTGTTCCTTCTTCGGTTTGAAATAAACCGGTTCCTCTTGTGACATAGAATAATTCTGTACAGTGATGCGTATGCATGCTGCTATGCCAATCATCACCATAGATACTTTGTGAGATGTACAATAAGTTCATTTTAATTTTATTTAAAGGGGTTTCACTAATTTCATATGTTAAATTTGGCATAAAAGACCTCAATTTTCTATATCCTTATTATAAGATATTGTGCAAATACTTTCAATGCGCAATATATCTTAAAAAAAGATATCCTTTCGGATATCTAATGAGAAATCAGTTTGACAATTCCTTTACGCATTTGTTGAGCCTGTAGGTGTATTTTTCGATATTCATCCGAATAAGGCTGTACGGCCTTTTCGGAAACATAGGCATATTTTGTATCACTGTTTTTAAAGGTAAACTGTAATCCAATATGAAGGGAATAAATGCCCGCAAAACCTTGTGTCATCGGACTAACCAACATTTGTCTGGCAAATGGTTTATTGTGTTTGGCATCTCTTGCTTTTTCAAAGACCACACTGCATTTGACCAGTTCATTTAATGGATAGACTCCGCAGTCACCGGAATGAATTGTAAAGGTGCTTTCTTTTGTATTTACCGTAACCGGTCCGGATTCCAACTGATATTTATTAATGATACGATCAATCAAATGTTTGATCTTTTCAGCTTCCTGGAAGGCTTTGATGTGTTGATCAGTTTGTGTACGGGTTGGATTTTTTGAAATATAGACAACCAGCTGTGTATCATCCTTCATGGTAATTCTAAGCCCTACGTAAAAAGGTTGTTCCATAAAATTGGCTGCAATCATCCAATCGACACCGGTAACAACTTGATGCGTAAAAGGTTTCTCTTTTCCACGAAAACGTGCTTTTTCATTCAGAATTTCGCATTTTTTAATATTTTTGTAAGAATAAGTTCCTTTAGAACCATCAAGTATGATAAATACTTTGTCTTTGGTATCAAAGATGATACTGTCAAATAGAATGCGTGTCGGTTTTTGTTTCAAGGAAAGATCCTTGTGAATCAGATCTTCAAAGGGAACATTGAAAAAGGAAGCATACTTTTCTATCATTTCAAAATTAGGCTGTGATTTACCATTTTCATGATTGGAAACGGTTTGATGGGTTACAAATAATCGTTTAGCCAATTCTTCTTGAGAAATGTTCATTTTATTTCGCAAGAACTTTAAGTTCGACTGTATATATGTCATGATTGCCACCTCTTTTCTAATTTCATAGTAAAGCAGAGATGGAATATTGTCATGCAAAGAATGTTTGCAAAGGATAATTTTTAATAAAACTTAATGAAATTATATGGAGAAGGTGCTTTTTAGGATTTGTTAAGTATTTTATCCTGTAGAACATGGCAAAGGTGCAGAACTTGATCATACTCTTTTGTAAAGGGATAGACCAGTTCGTGGGATGGATAAATAACGTATTCTGAATGATCTTTACCAATCAGTTTTAATCCAATCTGCAGCTTAGCGGCTTTAACAGGTAAGTATGACTGCAGTGAAACAATTTTTTTTATCTTGGTTTTGATAGATATGGCATATGATCTCTGTATTGATAATCGTATCTAATGAAATACATTTTGATGGTGTCTGAATGTTTCTTTGATCAAAGTCGATCATATCTATCATTACCTGTAGTGGTTGTATTTTTGACATGATATTCCTTCTTTCCTCAAAAAGTTTATCATCAACATAGCTTATATACAATATAAAAATAGTAGGATATGCATACATAAAAAAAAGCGCTCTTTACGAACGCTTTAGTCTTCCATTTGTGATTTAGCAAGCATTGCGGCACCGACAAGACCGCTTTCTTCCAAAGTGGCATTGGCCAGTGTTGTTTCGCGCATACCCGGGAATAAATACTTGCGCATTTTTTCCTGCACTTCTTCCAAAAAATCAGAACCGGATTTCATAACACCACCTTGAATCAGGATGCGTTCCGGATCGCATACAAAACATACATTTGCCAGTAAAATGGCTAAATCTTCTTTGAATCGTTCTACGACAGCTTTGGCATTTTCATCGCTCTTGGCTGCTTCAAAGACTTCTCCGGCATGTGCAAATTCTTTATGGCAGGATTTATTTGCCTCGCGTACAATGGCCGGACCGGATACCCAGGACTCGGCAGCCCCTGGATTTAATCCATTGATTGGCTCTCTGGAAGGATCGATGATCGCATTACCGATTTCACCGCCGTGTCCATGGAAACCGGATAAGACTTTTCCATCCAGGATCATGGCTCCAGCAACACCGGTTGAAATGGTTAAATAATATAAATTTTTCTTTCCTTTTCCTTCGCCTAACAAGGCTTCAGCTAAACCAGCTACCTTTACATCATTTGCCATAAAGGTAGGCTTGTTAAAATGTTTTTGAATACGATCAGCAATCGGATAGCCAACCAGATCCGGTAAATTATTGGAAATGATGATCTTTCCGTTAACAGTATCTGTTGGACCGGGAATCCCTAAACCGATACCAAGCGCATCTTTGTAGCCGTCCAATGAAGCAATCAAGCTCTCCATTTTTTCCATGATGTGATCTTTGCCTAACTGGGCTTCTGTCTTATCTTTTTTCACATCTAAGATCTGGCCATCTTCGGATACCAAAGCGGCACGAATATTGGTTCCGCCCAGATCCACCGCAATAAAAGTTTTCATAGGATTTTTACCTCACATTTCTTACTTTTATTATAAAACAAAATCAGCTTTAGAAAATATGGAAGAACAATCCTTCTAAAGAAATTGACAAGATATTCTAAAATTTTTAAAAGGGAATAGTGTAGAATAAAGGAAGATAGAAGATGCCAAAACTCTTAAAAAGGAGAGAGATTCATGTATATATTATTTTTTCTGATTAGTTTTTTTGCCTCGATTGTTGGTGCTATATGCGGTATTGGTGGTGGTATTATCATTAAACCGGTCATGGATGCCTTCGGAGTATTGGATGTATCGGTCATCAATTTTCTTTCCGGATGTACCGTTCTTTCTATGACAACCTATTCGGTTTGTAAAAGCTTTGTGGCAAAGGATTCTTCTGTGGATATGAAGACCGGAACACCCTTGGCCATCGGTGCTGCGATTGGAGGGTTGATTGGAAAAGAGCTTTTTAGTATGGTAGCTTCCTTGTTCGCATCACCCAATACAGCCGGGGCTGTTCAGGCTTTTGTATTGCTACTGATAACATTAGGCACATTGATTTATACGATTCAAAAAGACAAGATCAAGACGTATAAAGTCACTAATCTTCTGGCGTGTATTGGTATTGGTTTATTATTAGGTTGTTTTTCTTCCTTCCTTGGAATAGGCGGAGGACCGATCAATCTGGTTGTTCTATATTTCTTCTTTACGATGAAGACCAAGGAAGCCGCACAAAATTCTTTATATATTATTTTATTTTCGCAAGGCGCTAGTTTGATCAGCAATCTTGTCAGTGGTGTCGCTTCCATCGATCTGACTTTGCTTGTAGGAATGATTTTATGTGGTATTTTAGGGGGAATTTTCGGGCGAAAGATCAATAAGAAGATTGTCGATTCTACCGTTGATAAACTGTTCATTGGTTTGATGATTGTGATTATCTGCATCAATATCTATAATATCTTTCATTACGGTGTAATGTAGAAGGCTGTGGTATGACAGCGTATTACGAGATACTCAAAAAACAGATGGAATCTCATGCCGATCCTTTACAGGCAAAAAAGATGGCAGCTTATATGAAGAATCATTTTTTGTTTTATGGTATCCCTTCACCGAAGCGAAAAGCATTGTATAAAGATTTTTTGAAAGAGGAAAAGACAAAGAAGATAGTAGATTGGGAATTGTTGGATCAGTGTTTTGAAGACAAACACCGAGAATTTCAATATTTTGCCTGTGATTATTTGGTAGCATTAGCTTTTTATATTCCTTTTGAAGAATTAGATCGAATCAAAGCTTATATTCAAAAAGGGAACTGGTGGGATACAACAGATGCCTTAGATCAAGTCATTGGAAAAATCGGTCTTAGAGATACAAGAATCAAGCAGGCGATGATTTTATGGTCAAGATCCGATGAACTTTGGATAAAGAGAGCTGCAATCGATCATCAACTGTTATATAAAGAGAAAACTGATACTCAGCTTTTAGAGACGATTCTTTTAAACGGTTTGGGATCTAATGAATTTTTTATCAATAAAGCGATAGGATGGGCACTGCGACAATATTCCAAAACCAATCCTAGATGGGTAGAATCTTTTATCAAACAACATCATGCAGCTTTAAGTTCATTAACCATCAAAGAGGCAAGTAAATATCTGACAAAGAAAAAGACGTGTGAACAATAAATTTCACACGCCATTTTTTTATAGTCCGTTTGCGATTAGTCGCGTTCAACGATTGTGGCACATCCCATACCGCCACCGATACATAATGTCGCAAGACCTTTTTTCGCATTCTGTTTCTGCATTTCGTATAACAGAGTTACTAAGATACGACATCCACTGGCACCTACAGGGTGACCTAATGCGATAGCTCCACCGTTAACGTTAACTTTGCTCATGTCAAAGTTCAGGTCTTTGGCAACGGCTACAGACTGAGCCGCAAAGGCTTCATTGGCTTCGATCAGATCCATATCATCAACGCTTAATCCGGTACGTTCCATTACTTTCTTTGTAGCAGCTACTGGACCGATACCCATGATCTTCGGATCTACACCGGCTAAAGCACCATCTACCCATGTAGCCATTGGTGTAACACCTAATTCTTTTGCCTTTTCTTCGCTCATTACAACGATAGCAGCAGCACCGTCATTGATTCCGGAAGCATTTCCGGCTGTTACTAATCCACCGTCTTTTCCTGAGCAACAACGTAATTTAGCCAGAGTTTCAACTGTAGTACCGGCACGTGGTCCTTCATCTTTCTTGAATTCTACGATTTCTTTTTTCACTTTTACCGGAACTGGTACGATTTCATCATCAAATTTACCTTCAGCCTGTGCTTTTTCACATTTCTGCTGAGAACTAGCGGCAAATTCATCCAATTCCTCACGAGTTAAACCCCATTGATCACAGATGTTTTCGGCAGTGATCATCATATGATAATGATTAAATGCATCTGTCAAGGCATCGTTTACCATAGTATCAACTAATACACCGTTGTTCATACGATATCCAAAACGTGCTTTATTCAGTGCAAATGGTGCCATGGACATGTTTTCCATTCCACCGGCAACCACGATATCAGCTTGTCCGGCTTTGATCATAGCAGCTGCCTGGTTTACACTGTTCAAACCAGAACCACATACTACGTTTAATGTAACAGCTGGTACTTCAATAGGAAGTCCGGCTTTGATGGATGCCTGACGAGCAACGTTCTGTCCTAAACCAGCCTGGATAACGCATCCCATTAAAACTTCATCCACTTGTTCAGGTTTAACACCGGCACGATTTAAAGCTTCTTTGATAACGATAGCTCCTAAATCAGCAGCAGGTGTATTGCTTAGAGCGCCACCCATTTTACCGATTGCGGTACGACATGCACCGGCTAATACGATTTTCTTTGACATTTTAATTCCTCCATTGTTTCAGATATTTACTATCTTACCAAGGAAACTGTATCACAGCTTTCTTTTAAAATCAATGAACAAATTAATTTTTTCACAAGTTAAAATCCATGCTTTTCTAACAAATATAGAAAGGTATTCTTCATGAAAAAAAGATTTTTATATGCATATTTAAATTGGAAGTTCTATGGTTAAAGCTTGTTTATTGTTTTATATATAATCAATCCGTTTAAAAATGAGTTTTAAGATCTATAAAAAAAGACAAGCGCGATGACTTGTCTTCTATTTACGATGAGGAATCATGTTGAGTGGTGTTTTCTTTATGAAAAGCTGTGTTCCATCACTGTAGCCCTCCGGACGATTTTTTAATTCTTTGATCAGATGGTTTCTTAATGTTGTGATAATATCCTTGTAAGCTGGATCATAGATCACATCGTGCGATTCAAACGGATCGTTTTCTAAATCAAAGAATTGTTCGATACCGGTCTGTGAATACCATATATATTTATACTGTTTAGTGACAATATAATGATTAGATAGATCAGAATGAAAACTATGCTCACCATGCAGATAGTCTCTAGGCGAAGCTTTTGTACCTTCCAATACGGGCTTGAGTGAAATTCCATCTACAGTATCTGGGATCGGTAGATGGCATAGATCTAATAAGGTCGGCATGACATCGCGCAGTTCTACGACATCCTTGATTCGTTGTGACTGTATAGAAGCGACATTCTTTCCTACACGCATCAAAAATGGAATATGAACACTGCCCTGGTATGGAAAGACCTTTCGCCATAAACCATGATCAAATAACATTTCACCATGATCACTGACAAAGCATACGATCGTATCTTCTAAGATGCCCTCTTCCTGTAAAGCCAATAGGATCCTTCCAATCTGATGATCAACATGGGTGATGGAGCCATAATAGCCAGCCATCGCATCATGTTGTAGATTAGGATCATCGGTTCCATAGATGGAGTCATATTGAAATTTATGTGCTTTGGTACGTTCTTTGTCATCCCAATCGCCTTGTGCCGGTTTTCTCAGATCTTTATCTTTATACATGTCAAAATATGACTGTGGTGGATCTAACGGTTGATGAGGGCGCACAAACGAAGACATCAAAAAGAAAGGCTTTGTTCGATCTCGTGTCTGGATAAAGCGAATACTTTGATCGGCAACCCAGTTTGTCGGATGCAGTCTTTCTTCATAGATCCATGGGTGAGTCACCCAGGAATTGCATTCCGGCCCACTGGATGTGACGTCGTTGAAGCGATTTGTCTGGTTTTGCAGATCGAAAAGATAATCATCATGAACGCTTTGATGCATCCAGTAGGGGGCATTATTATCTCTGTAACATGCCAAATAACCATCATGAAGCTTTAAGCTTTGAAAACCACAGGATAGGCGTGGGGGATGAACATGCATCTTTCCAACGCACTGTGTCTGATAATCAGCGTTGGAAAACTCTTCAGCCATATAGTGCGTATAATCCCAATCAACATTATCCTGATAGCCGACACGTCCATGACCTTCCTGACTTCGTCCGGTTAAAAGAGCTGCACGGGCGGGAATACAACTGGGTGTGGCACTGTATGCATTTTCAAAGACCACACCCTGATGTCCAATAGAATCTAGAAAAGGTGTCTTAACATCGGGGTGATTTTGTATGGAAAGGCAGTCACCGCGAAACTGATCACACATCAATAAGAGTATATTAGGTTGACGCATAAAAAATCTCCTTTTTACTAAAAGAAGTGTAGCACAGAAAAATGTGAAAATTTCGAAATTTTGAGGTGTATTTATCAAAAAGCAATATTTCTAAAATCCAAAACAAGAATCGCATAGAAAAAGCGCTTACATTTTTGTACACTTTAAGTAGTTAAAAGCTATGTTCAAAGGAGGATTATAATGAACAAATTAATGAGAGCTGGAGCTTTGGCTCTGGCAATGGCTACAATGGTTACTGGATGTAGCTCAGGAAGCACGGATTCGGGCGAAAAAGAAGTGCCAACAAATGATGACGGACAACGAATTTTGGCTTTCGATGCTTTTGAAGGTGGTAATGGTACAGAATTCTTGGAAGAAGCTGCCGCAGCATTTGAAGAAGCCAATCCGGAAGTTGACGTACAGATCCGATTCAGTAAAGAAATTGATCAGGAAATGCAGAAAGACAATGCATCTGGAAAGTATGCTGACTTGGTTTACTACAATCTGGGACAGGCTTCCAACTATACAGAATCAATGCTGAATAATGGAAACGTTTTGGATATCAGCGATGTTATGGAAGAGGTTGCTGATGAAATCGATACTTCTATCACAGAACCTACTTCGGATTATTTCGGTAATGGAAAAGCATATCTGGCTCCAATCATGTACACTCCTGCTGGATTATACTACAACAAAGCGGAATTATCAGAAGATCAGCTTCCTAAGACTTGGGATGAAATGTGGGCTTTAGGTGATCAGGTACACAGTGAAAACCCTGATAAATACTTATTCACATACCCAATCAAAGGTTATTTTGACAATACTGTATTAGGTATGTTGTATCAGGCTGGTGGTGAAGAATACTTCCAGAATGCATTAAAATATGGAGAAGGAACTTGGGATTCTGATGAAGGTAAGAAAGTTCTGGAAACTATAGCTACATTGGTAGGACCTAACTATTTAGAAAAAGATACAGTTGCCAATGCCAACGTTGAGGGTGGTTTCACAAAGAACCAGCAGGCTATGATCGATGGTAAAGCCGTATTTATGCCAAATGGTTCCTGGATCATCGGTGAAATGGCAGAAACTACACCAGAAGGATTCTCTTGGGGTGTAATGCCGCTACCTGCTTTTGAAGAAGGTGGAGATCGCGTTGTTACGACAATGACAGAACAAGTATGGATCCCTGCTGAAGCTGCTAACGTAGATGATGCAAAAGAATTCATTAAATTCTTATATTCTGAAGATGCAGCTAAGATCTTTGCTTCTCACAACATCGTTTCACCAAGAAAAGATTCTGCAAGCTTATTGGCTGACGAACAGTTAAAAGGTCTGTTTGACGTTTATAATCAGGAAGGTGTAAAAGCTGTTTCCGGTACGTATGCTGCATACGATGCTACCGCTGTACCAGATGTTGACTTCAAGGGTACGATCTATGGACCGATTGAAGAAATCGCCAGCGGAAAAGAAGGTGTATCTGTTGATACATGGCAAGAATCACTGACTGAGCTTTGGACAACATTACGTGAAAATCCATTAGCAAAAGAATAAGAAACACAGTGATATTTATAAAAAGCGGTGATTCTTCACCGCTTTCTTACTACTTAAAAGAGAGAGGTTGGACATTATGACAAAAAAGAAATCACAGCGCCGTTTTGTCATCGCCTGTCTGGCACCTGCCCTGATTCTGGTTACATTGTTTATCGTAGTACCTACGATTCAGGTATTCCGTTATTCACTGTATCAGAAAGCTGGATTTGTAGGCGGGGAGACGTTTATCGGCCTCAAGAATTTCCAAACTTTGTTTAAAGATGATATCTTTCTGGAATCCATTCAGAACCAGATACTCATCATTGTGATCGTAACGATGTTTACAATCGTTCTGGCAATCTTGTTTGCGACATTATTAACACGTGAAAACTTCAAAGGAAAGAATTTCTTCCGTGTTATATTCTATATTCCAAACATTTTGAATATCGTTATTATTGCTGGTATTTTCTCAGCTATTTATGCACCAAGCAATGGTTTATTGAATAGCTTCTTATCTACGATAGGACTTGACAGCTTATGTCGGCAGTGGATGGGAGATCCGGAAATTATCATCTTTTCGATCATCGGAGCTCTGGTTTGGCAGGCCATCGGATACTACATGGTTATGTACATGGCCAGTATGACATCCATTCCGGAAAACTTGTATGAAGCTGCTTCTTTGGAAGGTGCCGGAAAAGTAAAACAGTTCTTTATGATTACACTGCCATTGATTTGGGATAACATTCGCCAGACTTTGACATTCTTCGTTATTTCAACAATCAACTTAAGCTTCCTGTTTGTGCAGGTCAATACCGATGGACAGTTCGGTACGCAGGTTATGTTGAACTACATGTACTCAAAAGCTTTCTCCGGAAACCTGGGATATGGTATGGCCATTGGTGTAATTACCTTTATCCTGGCATTTGCGATGGCAGGTGCATTGAATAAGGTCACAAAACGTGATCCATTACAGTATTAGGAGGTGCCTCGATGAAAAAATTTAAGAATTTATCACCACATTCCTGGTACAAGATCTTTGTATATTTTGCCATGATCGTTTTTGCGGTTACCATAGTTATTCCGATTCTTTGGGTCTTTTTGGCCAGCTTGAAGACACAGTTAGAATTAAATGCCGATAATCCATGGGCCTTACCGGCTGTACTGCAGTGGTCAAACTACGTGACAGCCTTTGAAAAAGCCAGAATGGGTGATTATCTGTTAAATACGGTCATTGTTGTAGCGATGGCGTTGGTAATCTTACTGGTAGTCGCATTACCATGCTCCTATGTATTAGCTCGCTTCAATTTTAAGGGAAAGAAATTCATGAATCTCTTGTTTATGGCCGGATTGTTTATCAATATGAACTATATCGTATTGCCAATCTATATGATGTTGTTTAACTTTGATAACATGCTTGGATTGACCAACTTTTTGATCGACAACAAATTGGTACTGTCCATTGTTTATGCATCGACAAGTCTTCCGTTTACCGTGTATTTGTTGACGGGCTACTTCCAGACGTTGCCAAAAGCATATGAAGAGGCAGCCTTGATCGATGGATGCGGTTATTTTAAGACCATGACAAAGATCATGATCCCGATGGCAAGACCAAGTATCATTACTGTTATCCTGTTCCAGTTCTTAGCTTACTGGAATGAATATATCGTGGCCTTTACATTATTGCAGACAGATCATGCGACTTTATCTGTCGGACTACGTAATCTGATGCAGGCGCAACGTTCAGCAGCTCAATACGGTGTCATGTATGCCGGATTGGTGATTGCGATGGTTCCTACATTGATTTTGTATATCATCGTTCAAAAGAAGTTGACACAAGGTATGAGCCTTGGTGGTTTAAAAGACTAATTGAAGGAGGATGCATATGCAAAACAGCAATATCATTAAAACGATTTTGTCTTTGATTGCCTTTATTGTATGTGTTGCATTGGTAGTCATCGGACAAAAAACGGTAGGAATCCCAAATTTGATGATGGAGATCGTCGGTGTCATTGGTATTATGATCCTGATCTATCTCTACAATCGAAAGTATCAGTAGGAGGAAAGTAATATGGCAGAATTGTCTTTAAGACATATAGATAAAGTCTATGATAACAATGTACAAGCTGTCTTTGATTTTAATCTGGAGATCAAAGATAAGGAATTTATCGTATTTGTAGGACCATCCGGATGTGGTAAATCAACGACACTTCGTATGATTGCCGGTTTGGAAGATATTACCGCCGGAGAGTTCTATATCGATGGAAAACTGATGAACGATGTTGAACCAAAAAATCGTGACATCGCCATGGTATTCCAGTCCTATGCCTTATATCCGCATATGAGTGTATATGACAATATGGCATTTGGCTTGCAGCTTAGAAAAACACCAAAAGATGAAATCGATAAACGTGTAAAAGAAGCGGCTCGTATCTTGGAGATTACTGATTATTTGGATCGTAAACCAAAGGCATTGTCCGGTGGGCAAAGACAGCGTGTTGCCTTAGGTCGTGCCATTGTGCGTAATGCCAAGGTATTCTTAATGGATGAGCCTTTAAGTAACCTGGATGCCAAGCTGCGTGTGCAGATGCGCAGCGAAATCATTAAACTGCATGAGCGTATCGGTGCGACATCGATTTATGTTACGCATGACCAGACCGAAGCCATGACAATGGCCGATCGTATCGTTGTCATGAAAGCCGGTTATATCCAACAGATCGGTACTCCAAAGGAAATCTACAACAATCCGGCCAATATGTTTGTGGCAGGCTTCTTAGGGGCACCGGCAACGAACTTCATTCATGGAACGTATGCGGATGGTATCTTTACAGCTGGGGATCACAAGATTCAAGTACCGGATATGTTCCAGGATAAGATGACAGCTTATAACGGAAAGAAAGTCATTATGGGTATTCGTCCGGAAGATATGCATGCCGAGGGTATCGTTGCCCAGACTTATCCGAGCGCTCGTTTTACCTTCCATATTGATGTAGCCGAATTATTAGGTCATGAATACATCCTGCATGGAACTTATAACGGAGAAGCTATGAGTGCAAAGATTGCATCTCGTCTGGAGGCCAAAGGACATGAGGATCTGGAGTTGACCATGGATCTTAGCAAGATTCATTTCTTTGATCCAGAAACAGAAAATCGTATCGTATAAAAGGGATACGTATGGAAGCAATCATTGAAACTTTGCTGGAATATGCGATTGAGCAGCAGTTGATGGAACCAAGTGATCGAATCTATGCCCGCAATCGCATTCTGGCCTGTTTAAAAGAAGAAGATTATACACCAACAGATCAAAGGGTATCCTATCACTATGTCAGTGAATTGCTGCAGATGCTTTGTGATATTGCGGTAAAAAAGGGAATATTGGAAGATACTTTGCGAAATCGCGATGCGTTTGATTCTCAACTTATGAATTGTTTCATGCCGCGACCTTCCGAAATGATTAATACGTTTGAGATGAAAAAAAATAATTCTCCTATACTAGCAACCAATTATTTCTATCATACCAGCATTGCCAGTAACTATATTCGTAAAGATCGAATCGATAAGAATGTTTCCTATAAAGTGAATACGGAGTACGGAATCATGGATATAACGATCAATTTATCCAAACCGGAAAAGGATCCCAGAGATATCGCCAAAGCATCAAAAAGTGTATCAACAAGCTATCCATCGTGTGTGCTTTGTAAGGAATGTGAAGGATATTACGGAAGTTTACGATGTGATGGTCGCAGCAACCATCGCATCATCCCTTTGAAATTAAATGGAGAAGATTGGTTCTTCCAGTATTCTCCCTATGTTTACTACAATGAACACTGTATTGTGTTAAAGGGTGAACACGTACCTATGAAAACATGTCGAAAAACCTTTATTCGACTGCTGGAATTTGTCGAACAGTTTCCACATTATTTCTTAGGTTCCAATGCCGATCTTCCCATCGTGGGAGGATCGATCCTGTCCCACGACCATTTTCAAGGTGGGAATTATGACTTTGCCATGGCCAATGCGAGAGTTGTTCAAAGCTTTCAGCTGACAGAGGATGTAAGAGCCGATCGTCTGTTCTGGCCATTAAGCGTATTGCGCTTATCATCGGTGCAAAAGGAGACATTGATCGATGTAGCGGATACTATACTGCAAGTATGGCGGCAGTATGATGATCCAGCTGTTGAAGTTTATGCCAAAACAGATGGACAGATGCACAATACCATTACCAGTATTGCGCGTTATCGAAACAATCGATATGAACTGGATCTTGTATTTAGAAATAATCGAACAAGCAAGGAACATCCTATGGGGATCTTTCATCCGCATGAAGAAGTACATCATATCAAAAAAGAAAACATTGGTCTGATCGAAGTGATGGGACTTGCGGTATTGCCGGCCCGCTTAAAAACGGAAATGCAGGCAATGAAGGATTATTTATTAGATGGTACCCGTTCAGATCTTTTAGATTCTCATTTAGAATGGCTGCAGAATCTTCAACAATCCATGACCTGGACAAAAGAAAACGTGGAAGAACAGCTGCAGGAAGAAGTCGGCAAGGTCTTTGTGGAAGGACTAAGACATTGCGGCATCTATTCTTTTGATGAAAAAGGAGATATTGCGTTTCAAAAATTGATTGACACAATAGAAGGGACATTAACATGATTAAACAAGGAAGAGTGACAGTACCAACCGATATCGATGTCATAGATGATACGATCGATATCATTCATCGTTGGAAAGCGGATGCGATTCGTGACTGCGATGGAACCGATATGCCAGAAGAACTTCGTTCAATGGATATTAAACAATATGCGACTTATTATACAACACGTAAAGATAACGCATGGGCCAAAGCAAATCCGGAAGAAATTCAACAAATGTATCTGATGTCTGATTTTGTAACGGCCAAAGAGACTGAATGTAAGATTCAGATCATGAAGCACTTCTATAAGGATCAGCTGAAGCCTAACACGATCGATGATATACACCGCTGGTGGGAAGTCATTGATCGTACAACGGATACCGTAGTGACAAACTGGGATTATGATGAAGAAAATCGCGAAGTGATCATTCATGATGCGATTCCTTATCATGCCTATACAGTAAGCTTTCTGGCATTTGTCATCTGGGATCCGGTTCACATGTACAATTCATTGACAAATGACTGGCAGGATGAAGAGCATCAGATGACCTTTGATGTACGTCAGCCAAAGACACAAAAGTATGTACTGGAAAAATTTAGAAAATTTTGTCAGGAACGTGATGATGTAAACGTTGTTCGTTTTACAACATTCTTTCATCAGTTCACATTACAGTTCGACGAACAGGCCAGAGAAAAATACGTTGACTGGTTTGGCTACAGTGCTTCGGTTTCTCCATACATCTTAAAACAATTTGAAGAAGAAATGGGTTATAAGTTCAGACCGGAATACATCATTAATAAAGGTTTTAACAACTCTACTTTCTGCGTACCGACAAAAGAATATCGCGATTTTATGGATTTCCAACAAAGAGAAGTCTGTAAGCTGGCTAAAAAGTTTGTCGATATTTGCCATGAATATGGTAAAGAAGCCATGATGTTCTTAGGCGATCACTGGATTGGTACCGAACCGTTTGGCAAGTATTTTGAATCTATTGGTTTAGATGCTGTGGTTGGTTCGGTAGGTTCCGGAACAACACTTCGTCTAATTTCTGATATCAAAGGTGTGAAATATACCGAAGGAAGATTTTTACCTTACTTTTTCCCGGATACTTTCCATGAAGGTGGCGATCCTTTAAAGGAAGCCAAGATCAACTGGGTGACTGCCCGTCGTGCCATCTTAAGAAGTCCGGTCGATCGGATCGGATATGGCGGTTATTTAAAACTGGCTTTAAAATTCCCGGAATTTATTGATTACATCGAAAAAGTCTGTGATGAATTCCGTGAGTTATATTCTCATGTCAACCAGCAGGAACCATATACAATTATGAAGGTTGGTGTATTGAACAGCTGGGGCGAGCTTCGTCGCTGGGGAACACATCTGGTACACCATGCGATCTGGTATAAACAGATTTATTCGTTTACCGGTGTTATGGAAGCTTTGAGTGGATATCCGTTCGATGTGCGTTTTATCAGTTTTGATGAAGTACGTAACGATCCATCCGTATTAAATGATATTGATGTCTTGTTAAATGTTGGTGCAGCTTATACAAGCTATAGCGGCGGTGAAGAATTTGATGAAACTGTGATTGCCGCTTTGCGTAAGTATGTCGATAACGGCGGTGGATTCATTGGTGTTGGAGAACCAACAGCCTGTGCCAAGAACGGTAAATTCTTTACTCTTTATGATGTATTAGGTGTGGATAAAGAGTTGGGATTTACGATGCATACCGATAAGTATAACTGGGATACGCATGAACACTTTATCACCGAACAGTTAGAACATGAGGATTGGGGCGAATGTGTCAATAACGTGTATGCTTTACCAGGTACAAGGATCCTGAAGGAAAAAGATCTTCATGTAAATTTAGCTGTGAATGAATATGGTAAAGGACGTTCCGTTTATATTAACGGGCTTCCATTCAGTTTTGAAAATACACGTCTATTATATCGTGCGATTTTCTTTGCGGCACACAAAGAAAATGACATGAAAAAATGGTACAGTGACAACTATAATTTAGATGTCAATGTTTATCCATCAACCAACAGTTTCTGCGTTGTCAACAATACGTATGAACCACAAAAATCAACGATTTATAAAGGTGACGGTTCCTCCTTTGAGGTAGAACTGGATGCCTGTGCAATTCAGTGGTTTGATATTTAGACTGGAAGGATTCTTCGTAAGAGGGATCCTTTCTTTGCGTTTTGAGAATTTTGTATAGATTTGATAAACTAGAAATATGAATGCTATCAGTTTTTTAATCAAACCGGCTTCTTCTTTATGTAATATGGATTGTCGTTATTGTTTTTATAAAGATGTGGTCGATCATCGAAAGAACTCTTCTTATTCCATCATGAAGGAAGATACGATGCACGCCTTGATTGATCGTGCTCTGGCATCGTATGAAGACATCACGTTTGCGTTTCAGGGTGGAGAACCAACACTGGCCGGTCTATCTTTTTATCGTACTTTTATCGCGCATGTCAATCAGTATAAGACAAATCAAAACATACACTATGCGATACAGACAAATGGTCTTTCGATTAACGATGAATGGTGCGCTTTCTTTAAAGAGAATCATTTTCTTGTCGGTATTTCTTTAGATGGATATAAAGACAATCATGATTTTTTACGACTGGATGCAGAAGGGAATCCAACCTATGCAAAAGTTATACAGGCAATAAATCTATTAAAGAAATATGGCGTTGAGCTAAACGTTTTGATCGTTTTAACTTCATATTTGGCAAAACATCCGCAAAAACTGTTTCAATGGATCTTAAAATATCAGCTTCATTATGTACAGTTTATTCCCTGCCTGCCACCGTTGCAGGGTACAACGCGATATGCTTTAACACCTAAACTATTCGCTTCGTTTTATAAGACTTTTTTTTATGACTGGTTTGAAGAAGTACAAAAGGGAAACTATATCAGTATCACCTTATTTGATAATTTAATTCTTTTGTTTCAACGTCGTAGGCCACAATCGTGTGGTATGTGTGGAAACTGTAGCTTTCAATCGGTCATCGAAGCCAATGGAAATGTGTACCCTTGTGATTTTTATGCCTTAGATGAATATGTTTGTGGAAACATAAAGACGGATAATTTAAGCGCTATGATGCAAAGTGATGGAGCCAAGGCTTTTTTTAACAGTTCAAAACGTACCAGCATGGCTTGTCTCAATTGTCCTTTTGAATCCATTTGTCATCAAAATTGTAAACGATTAAACATTACTTATTTTGATGAAAATTATTGTGGTTACAAAGATTTTTTAGAGCATGCAGCTTCTCGTTTAGAATATCTGGCTAGAAAGTTTTATTAACTGACATAAAAGTATCTAATCATTCTTTGATAAGGTCTTTTTCAACTGTGATACAATATGAAGTACATAGATTGAAATATTTGATAAAGTCAAGCATCGCTTTGATGTTACACTCTTCATGGAGTGCGTGGATTGTCCGAAAAGTGGTATAATCAAGCAGAAAGTAAAGAAGGGATTAAAGATAATGGAGAAAGAATATATATTGAGTTTTGCACAAAAACTGTTGCAGGTGGATTCGCCAACTGGATTTACTATGCACGCCATTGATTTTTTAGAAAAAGAGGCAAAAAAATTAGGTTATGACACAGTACGAAATCAAAAAGGGAATTTGATGATCCAGATTGAAGGAAAAGATACAAGTCATACCCTGGGATTAAGTGCACATTGTGATACGTTGGGGTTGATGGTGCGTTCCATCAAAGATAATGGCTATTTAGCGATTACTCCTATTGGTTCTCCGACGTTACCAACCTTGGATTCTGAATATTGTCGGATTTATACGCGTGAAAATAGAGTTTATACCGGAACGATATTATGCCAGGCAGCCAGTAAACATGTGCATCCGGATGCCGGCAGCTTAGAAAGGAAAGCAGATACTTTAGAAGTACGTATTGATGAAATTGTAAAAAATAAAGAGGATGTTTTGAAACTTGGAATCTCAAATGGTGATTTTATTGCCATTGATCCAAAGACAACTGTTACAGAAAGTGGATTTATCAAGTCACGATTCTTAGACGATAAGATCAGCTGTGCCTGTTTGTTTTCAGTTTTGAAGACATTAAAGGATGAAAATATCATGCCTTCTACAAATCTGATTTTTTTGTTTAGTACGTATGAAGAGGTAGGCCATGGCGCTTCTGCCTTACCGGATGAGATAGATTCAATGTTGGCAGTAGATATGGGATGTATCGGTTTAGACCTGTCTTGTACAGAATATGATGTCAGCATTTGTGCTAAGGACAGCAGCGGCCCTTATGATTACCAAATGACAAGTGATCTGATTCGTCTGGCTAAAGAAAAACAGTTATGTTATGCCGTTGATATTTATCCGATGTATGGCAGTGATGTGTCTGCCGCCTTAAAGGGTGGAAATAATATCAAAGGGGCATTGATTGGCCCTGGAGTTCAAGCTTCGCATGGTATGGAAAGAACGCATTATAAGGCTTTGGAAAACACGGTTGAATTGATTATGAGCTATATCACAAAAGAAAACGAGTAGGGTATTTGCACTCTACTCGTTTTTAGAATCAGAATGGATTAATCGCACATCTTCAAGATAACGGCAGCACCTTGTCCACCACCGATACATAAAGAGGCAAGACCGGTCTTCAAACCACGTTTTTTCATTTCATATAAAAGTGTAACTAAGATACGGTTACCACTGGCTCCAACTGGATGTCCTAAGGCAATGGCACCACCATTAACGTTGGTTTTCTTTAAGAATTCTTCACGATCCATACCCGTTGCTTCTTCCAATTCATGAATTACACCTAAAGACTGAGCGGCAAAGGCTTCATTTAACTCAACCAATTCCATGTCATTGATAGAAAGATCAGCATATTTTAAAGCGTTTAAAATAGCTGGGGTAGGACCGAGTCCCATCACGCGTGGATCTACACCACCTTGACCAAATCCAATGACTTCGGCAATTGGTTTTAAATTGTATTTTTTAACGGCATCTTCACTGGCTACGATCGTAAAGCTGGCTCCATCGTTGATACCGGAAGCGTTACCGGCTGTAACGGTTCCATCTTTGGAGAAAGCTGGTTTTAATTTTGCCAGTTTTTCCATGCTTGTCTGACGTGGGTGTTCATCGGTATCAAAAGTGACTTCACCTTTTCTTGTACGATAAGTAATGGGAACGATTTCATCTTTAAAGCGTCCGGACTCGATCGCTGCCAATGCCTTTTGTTGACTGGCCAGAGCGAATTCATCCTGTGCTTCACGAGAGATGTTATACTTTTTGGCAATGTTATCGGCTGTAACACCCATATGAATTCCATACATGGCATCGGTCAAACCATCGTGCAGCATAGAGTCGACCAATGTCATGTTTCCACTTTTTACACCTTTACGAATAGTATAAGGAGTTAGGAAAGGGGCGCGAGTCATCGATTCTACACCACCGGCTACATAAAGATCACCGAAATTGGCCTGGATACGAAGGCAAGCTTCCATAACAGCTTTTAAGCCGGATCCACATAACATGTTGATGGTCTGGGCACATACTTCTACCGGTATACCGGCATTAAAGGCCACATGACGGGCGATGTTTTGTCCTAAACCTGCGGCAATAACATTACCGATCAAAACTTCATCTAAGTCTTTAGGATCGATACCGGACTGGGCAATGGTTTCTTTGAGGACAGTAGCACCAAAATCCGCAACATCAACATCGGTCAAAGAACCCATGAAGGTTCCTACAGCGCTTCGTTTGGCAGCTACAATATAAGCTTTTCTCATTATTTTATCTTCCTTTCTGCTCGTATAAGAGACTTGTCACGCATAGAATAATCCAATTCAGAGGGGATGTCAACAAACTTGTGAAAAAAATAATAAGTGAATTTTGCTCGTGAAAAAGCGACTAAAAATAACTTGTTAATTTTTGCACAAACTTATTGACGGAAAGATTATAACTTTGTACAATAAACATGTATGAGAAGTTTTGAAACTTTTTTCATGCTTACGATATCCAAAAGTCGAATGGTTCAAAGAAAGAAAGGAGAACTTCATCTATGGATTTCAATTTAACAGAACAACAAAAAATGATGCAGAAGTTGTTCAGAGAAGTTGCGCAAAACGAAGTTAAAGAAAACGCAGCGGATGTTGACGAAAACGAACGTTTCCCTAAGGAAAGCGTTGAAGTTATGCGTCAGGCAAAAATGTTGGGAATTCCGTATCCACGTGAATATGGTGGAGCCGGCGCTGACTACTTGTCTTATATTCTGGCAGTCGAAGAACTTTCCAAAACTTGTGCAACAACAGGTGTTGTATTAAGTGCTCACACATCTTTAGGTACATGGCCAATCGCTCAGTTTGGTACTGAAGCACAGAAACAGAAATATTTACCGGATCTGTGTACAGGTAAGAAATTAGCAGCCTTTGGTTTGACAGAACCAAATGCCGGTACCGATGCAGCTGGTCAGCAGACTACGGCTGTATTAAAGGGAGATCATTATGTATTGAACGGTACAAAGATCTTTATCACAAACGCCGGAGAAGCTGATGTTTATATCATCTTTGCGATGACAGACAAATCAAAAGGAACACATGGTATTTCTGCTTTTATCGTTGAAAAAGGAATGCCAGGATTCACTTTCGGTCTTCATGAAAAGAAATTGGGAATTCGCGGTTCTGCCACAAGCGAACTGATCTTCAATAATGTAGAGATTCCGGTAGAAAACTTATTAGGAAAAGAAGGACAGGGCTTCAAGATTGCGATGATGACACTGGATGGCGGACGTATCGGTATCGCAGCTCAGGCTTTAGGTATTGCCCAGGGAGCTATCGATGAAGTTGTTCCTTATGTAAAAGCTCGTAAACAGTTCGGTCGTCCGATCTCTAAATTCCAGAATACACAATTCCAGTTAGCCGATATGCAGTGCAAGACTGATGCAGCTCGTCTGTTGGTTTATCGTGCTGCTATGGCAAAAGAAAATGGTGAAAAATATACGGTATTAGCTGCCGAAGCAAAATTATTTGCCGCTGAAGTTGCGATGGAAGTTACAACCAAAGCAATCCAGTTGATGGGTGGATATGGTTATACACGTGATTTACCAGTTGAAAGAATGTTCCGTGATGCAAAGATTACCGAAATCTACGAAGGTACTTCTGAAGTACAGCGTATGGTAATTTCTGGTGCGGTATTACGTTAGAAAGGAATTGTTGAAATATGAAAATTGTCGTTCTAGTAAAACAAGTACCAGATTCTACTGAAATTACAGTAGATAAAAAGACTGGTACATTGGTTCGTGATGGCGTTCCAAGTATCATCAACCCAGATGATCTAGCTGGTTTGGAAGCTGCATTGGAATTAAAAGATGCCAATCCGGATGTAAAAGTAACTGTTGTATCTATGGGTCCTCCGCAGGCAAAAGGTATGCTGCAGGAAACAATCGCTCGTGGAGCAGATGATGCATATTTGATCACTGACCGTCGATTGGGTGGAGCCGATACTTGTGCTACAAGCCGCACTTTGGCTGCGGCCTTAAAGAAGATCGGATTTGATTTGATCATCGCCGGACGTCAGGCTATCGATGGTGATACAGCTCAGGTTGGTCCGCAGACAGCTGAACGTTTGGGATTGCCTCAGATCACATATGTTGATCAGATTATTGAACTGACACCGGAAAAAATCACGGTTAAAAAAGCCTTGGAAGAAGAAGAACAAATCTTAACTTCTAAGATGCCTTGTGTATTAACTACATTATCCGGAATGAACAAACCTCGTTATATGAACTGCGTTGATATCGTAGATTCTTTTGATAAACCGGTAAACATCATGACATTTGATGATTTAGATTTGGATCTTTCTGTTGTTGGTTTAGCTGGTTCTCCAACTAAGGTTCATGCGACATTCACTAAAGAAGTCAGCGCTGAAACAAAAACATATGAACTGTCTGCACAGGAAACTGCAGAATTGATTGCTAAAACATTGAAAGAAAAGCAATTGATCACGAAGTAGGAAGGGGAACACAAAATGGCAAAATTTGAAGGATACAAAGACATTTATGTATTTGTTGAACAGAAAAATGGAACCGTTGCCGAAGTTGGTTACGAATTGATTTCCGAAGCTAGAAAATTAGTTGCCAGCATTCCGGAAATGGGATATCAGGTTGTCGGTGTTCTGTTAGGTTCAAATATTACAGATAAAGCACAGGATGTCATTGCACATGGTGCTGATAAAGTCATCGTTGTTGATGATGAATTATTAAAAGATTATTCTACACAGTTCTATACAGATGCATTAACGCAGATCATCAAAGAATTCAAACCAGATTCTTTCTTGACAGGAGCTACTGTATTAGGACGTGATTTGGCTCCACGTGTAGCTGCTCGTATCAATGCTGGTCTAACAGCTGATGCTACTAAGATCGAAATCGATACGGAAAAAGCAAAAGACGGAGAAGCTTTATTGTTGGTAACTCGTCCAACATTTGGTGGAAACTTGTTTGGTACCATCGTTTGTCCGGATACTCGTCCACAGATGGCTACAATTCGACCAAAAGTATTTGATATGGCTCCAGTTGATGCAAGCCGTACAGGAGAAGTTGTATCATTTGCTCCAAAATGGGAAACAACGGAACCAGAAGTTACCATCGACAAAGTTGTAGAAAAAATCGTTGAAGGTGTAGATATCACAAAAGCAAACATTCTTGTTGGTGCCGGACGTGGTGCGGAAGGATGCCTGGATTTGGTAGAAGCCTGCGCGAAAGAATTAGACGGTGTTGTTTGTGCAACTCGTGCCGTTGTAGAAGATGGATATATGGATAAAGCTTTGCAGGTTGGTCAGACTGGTAAGACGGTTCGTCCAAGCTTATACATCGCTTGTGGAATTTCCGGAGCGGTTCAGCACGTAGCCGGAATGGAAAAATCCGATATGATCATCGCCATCAACCGTGATCCTCAGGCTGAAATCTTTACGATTGCCAATATGGGATTTGTCGGTGATGTCAACGAAGTATTACCTTTGTTAGTAGAAGAAATCAAAAAAGCAAAAGCTGCTTAAGGAGGAATTCAACATGACATTAAAAGTAGGTGTAGTCGGCGCCGGTACAATGGGACAAGGCATTGCTAATGCGTTTGCGACAGCTGGAAACCAGGTTACTGTAGTCGATGTGAAACTGGAATGGGCACAGAATGGTGTCAACAAGATTTTTGCTTCTAAAGACAAATTGGTCACAAAAGGAAAAATCTCTCAGGAAGCTGCCGATGCAGCTAAGGCAAACCTGAAAGCTGGTGAATATGCTGATCTGGCTGATTCAGATTTGATCGTTGAAGCGGTATTGGAAGTTATGGATGTGAAAAAAGAATTGTTCACAAAATTGGATGAAATCGTAAAAGACGACTGCATTTTCGGTTCTAACACATCCAGCTTAAGCATTACAGAAATTGCCAATGGTATCAAACATCCGGTAATTGGTATGCATTTCTTCAACCCGGCTGATCGTATGAAATTAGTCGAAGTTATCTCTGGTGCTAATACACCGGCTGAAGTAAAAGATAAAGTCATCGAAATCTCTAAAGCTATCGGCAAAACACCGGTTGAAGTAAACGAAGGACCTGGATTTGTCGTAAACCGTATCTTAGTTCCAATGATCAACGAAGCAACTTTCATTCTTCAGGAAGGAATTGCTTCTGCCAGCGACATTGATACAGCAATGCAGTTAGGTGCTAACCATCCAATGGGACCTTTGGCTTTAGGCGATCTGATCGGTTTGGATATCGTTGAAGCAATCATGGACGTTCTGTATCATGAAACAGGAGATTCTAAATACCGTGCCAGCACCTTGTTGAGAAAAATGGTACGTGCCGGTAAATTAGGACGTAAGACTGGAGAAGGTTTCTACAAGTATTAATATTTACTTGAACCGATAAGGCGAGCCGTTTCTGGTTTCGCCTTTTTTCAAAAGAGAGGATACTATCATGGAAAATGTAATTTTAGAAAAACAAGGACATGTATCGATCATTACGATCAATCGTGAAAAAGCATTAAACGCATTGAGCACTGCCGTTTTAAAAGACTTGGAAGAAGCTGTCAATACCGTAGAAGCCGATAAAGATACGTATTGTGCTGTTATTACAGGTGCCGGATCTAAAAGTTTTGTAGCTGGCGCTGATATCGCAGAAATGAAGGATAAAACGGTAGAAGAAGCAGCTGAATATGGTGCTTACGGAAATAAGATCTTCCGTATGATCGAAACCATGCATTGTCCGGTCATTGCCGCTGTTAACGGATTTGCCTTAGGTGGTGGATGCGAATTAGCTATGAGCTGTGACATTCGTGTAGCCAGTGAAAATGCCGTATTTGGACAACCGGAAGTTGGTTTGGGTATCACACCAGGTTTTGGTGGAACACAGCGTTTGGCTCGTTTAGTACCTGCTGGGATTGCCAAAGAAATGATCTTTACGGCTCGTAATATCAAAGCAGATAAGGCTTTAGCCATTGGTTTAGTCAACAATGTTGTTCCGGCTGAAGAATTGATGCCGACGGTATTAAAGATGGCAAACGGTATTGCCAAAAACGCACCAATTGCCGTTGCTTATGCCAAAAAAGCAATCAACAATGGTCTGCAGACAGATATTGACAGTGCCATTGAAATTGAAGTCAAAGAATTCTCCAGCTGCTTTGCCACAGAAGATCAAACCTATGGTATGGAATGCTTTGTCAATAAAGTAAAAGAAAAAGAATTTAAGAACAAATAGAAGGAGGTAGTTTCCATGGCAAAAATTTTATCAGCCGAAGAAGCTGTTTCTTTAATCAAAGATGGTGATACTGTCGGTATCAGTGGATTTATCGGAATGGGACATCCGCAGGAATTAAGTATTGCCGTAGAAGAAAGCTTTTTGAAAACCGGGCACCCACGTGATCTGACCGTTATGTTTTCTGCCGGAATGGGTGATGGTACTGACCGTTTAGGCGCCAACCATTTAGGACATGAAGGGTTATTAAAACGAATCGTGGCCGGACACTGGGGATTGATTCCGACGTTTCAAAAGTTGGTTTTTGAAAATAAAGTGGAAGGCTATAACTTGCCTTTAGGAACCATTTCTTTGTTGTTCCGTGAGATTGCCGGTCATCGTCCGGGTGTTATTACTAAAATCGGTTTAAAAACATTTATCGATCCTCGTTTGGAAGGGGCCAAGATGAATGAAAGAACACGTCAGGCTGAAGATTTAGTGGAACTGATTGAGATGGATGGGGAAGAATGGTTACGTTATAAATCCTTCCCAGTCAATGTCGCATTGCTTCGTGGTACGTATGCCGATGAAGATGGTAACGTAGTCATGACACAGGAAGCTGGTACGCTGGATTCCTTATCGATCGCACAGGCAGTTAAAAACTCTGGTGGAACTGTCATCGTACAGGTTAAAGATATCGTACAAAATGGTACATTACCGGCTCGTGAAGTAAAAATTCCGGGTATTTATGTCGATGCGTTGGTTATCGGAAAACCGGAAAATCATTGGCAAACATTCTCACAGGAATATAATCCGTCTTACTCCGGTGAAGTTCGTGTACCGGTCGATTCAATTGAACCAATGCCATTAAATGCACGTAAGGTTGTTTGTCGAAGAGCCGCTATGGAATTAGATCCAAAGGCAATCATCAACTTAGGTATTGGTATGCCGGAAGGTATTGCCAATGTAGCCAATGAAGAAGGATTACCGGGTCTAAAATTAACGGTAGAAACCGGAGGAATCGGTGGAGTACCGATGAGTGGTACAGCCTTTGGTGCCTGTACAAACCCAGATGCGATGATCGATCAGCCATATCAGTTTGACTTCTATGATGGCGGTGGATTGGATCAGGCTTTCTTGGGATTGGCAGAATGTGATTGTCACGGAAACATCAACGTTTCTCGTTTTGGACCGAAGATTGCCGGCTGTGGAGGATTCATCAACATCACACAGACTGCTCCTGTTGTGGTTTACTGTGGAACCTTTACCGCAAAAGGTTTAAAGGAAAACATCGGAAACGGTAAACTGGAAATCGTACAGGAAGGGCAGATCAAAAAGTTCAAAAATGAAGTGGAACAGATTACATTTGCCGCTGAATATGCTGCACAAACGGGCCAGAAGGTCATGTATATTACGGAACGTGCTGTCTTTGAACTCTTAGATGGTGTATTGACCTTAACGGAAATTGCACCGGGCATTGATTTGGAAAAAGATGTTCTGGCACAGATGGAATTTAAACCGGCTATTGCCGAAGATTTAAAATTGATGGATGCCCGTTTATTCACTGATGAAAAAATGGGATTATTAAAATAAGCGGAGTACTTTCATAAGTACTCTCTTTTTGAAAGGAGGACTTATGTTATTTTTTCGAAATGACTATGGACAAGGCTGTATTCCGGAAATTTTAGAACAGATGAATCAGACCAATATGCAAAGTCATGTAGGCTATGGAGAAGATGAAATATGCATGCATGCCAAACAATTGATTCAATCTAAGATGGTCGATCATACAGTTGATGTTCATTTTATCTCCGGTGGTACGTTGAGCAACCAAACTGTGATCAAATCCATGCTTCGTCCCTTTGAAGCAGTAATTTCTTGCGATACCGGCCATATCGCAACGCATGAAACAGGAGCGATTGAAGCCACCGGTCATAAGGTTATCACCGTACAAAATGTGAATGGAAAACTGACACCGGCATTGATTCAAAAATCATTTGATGAGCACATGTTGACCTATGAACATCTGGTCTATCCAAAGATGGTCTATATTTCCAATGCCACAGAATTTGGTACCGTCTATACAAGAGAAGAGCTTACAGCCTTACATGAAAAGTGTCAGGAGCTCGGTTTATATCTATATATGGATGGGGCAAGACTGGGCGCTGCTTTGATGTCCGGTGTCGATTATTCATTAAATGATCTGGCTGGCTGGTGTGATGTATTCTATATTGGCGGCACAAAAAATGGCGCTTTTATGGGAGAAGCCGTTGTGATCGTCAACGACAGCTTAAAGCCTTATTTTCGCTTTTGTATGAAACAAAACGGAGCCATGATGGCGAAAGGTTGGTTATTAGGAATCCAGTTTGCGGGTCTGTTTGAAAACGATGCGTTTTATACAGTTGCCAAACATGCCAATGAAATGGCAGAACAGATTCAGGATGCTTTGTTTGATCTGAAATATCCATTTTTAATGAAGAGCGACACCAATCAGATCTTCCCGGTTGTTAATGAGAATGAATATGTTTTTTTGAAAGAAAAAGTGGATTTTGAGCTTTGGGAGAATCGGAAAGAAGGTAAGGTCATTCGTTTTGTGACCAGCTGGAGCACTACACAAGAGCAGGTAGATGCCCTGATTACCTTATTAAAACAGGCGAAAGAATTAAAAGAAGAATAGTTGTAAACAGGCGATAGTATCCAGCTGTCGCCTGTTTTTATTGATATTGCTTCTTAGAGGAAAAGCCACGTCCCAGAACTTCACTGACACGACTGACGATCATAAACGCATCCGGATCGATTTGATGAACGAGCCTTTCAATCTTTGGAAGCTCACGGTTGGAAATCACACTTAAAATGACAGATTGATCTTGATGAGAATAACCACCTTTTCCCTGCAACAATGTGATACCACGATCTACATCTTTTAAAATGGAAGATGCGATTTGTTCATGATGCAAACTGATGATCTTCACTTCAGTTTTTGTGGTACCCATTAAAAGAACTTTATCTAAAACGATCGATGTCAACAAGATCAGTATGATACCATACAATAATCTTTCTAACGGATTGTACAATGTTTGTGAAGATAGAATGATAAAATCAAAGACATATAAACTCATGGATACCGGAATCTTAAAGAAATGATGAAGCACCAAAGGGGGAATATCCATGCCACCGGTACTGGCTCCGCTTCGAATCACGATACCCAAGGCCAGTCCGATACCCAAACCGGCAAAGATTGTATTTAAAAGTTCATTGTCAGTGATCACAAGATTTCCAAACAGCTGATTGAAAAATTCCAGGGCCATCGGATATACCAATGTAGATACGATCGTTGTCATCGCAAACTTTTTTCCTAAGATCAAAAATCCTACCAACAACATCAAAAGATTAAATACCAGTACAAATAAGGAGACTGGTAACGACAAATAATGGTTTAAAAACAGGGCAATACCGGTCGTACCGGAACTCATTAAACTGGTGGGTAAGATAAACAGTTTAACAACCAGGGCATATAAGAAATTTCCGAAGATGACCGGAATTACAGATCGTACAATCTTTATCATAAAAACCTCCTAAAAAAACACGCCTGTCAGAAATATAAATTTTCCCTAACAAGCGTGGATCAAGGCATTTGCCTAATACAGAGATATTGTATCGGATGTTGATCAAAAAGAAAAGCGCAAATTAATCGTTTAGCTTTCTTAGATTATTTAAATACGTCCATCCAAGTACACCATCTTTTTTGATTTGTGCCTTATCCTGATATTCACGTACGATCTTTACGAAATCTCCTTCTTTTAAAGGTATTTGATAATTGGTATAGTCTGAGGCATACCATTTGCCATGGCGCTGTTCAATAAATTCATTATCAACCCAAAAAGCACGTTTTAAATGGAAACAAAAAATATAAGACTGGTAACGCTCCTTCTTTAAAATTTCGATCTCACCGCGATTCCAGGTCACAAACAAAGGAATTTGATTTTGATAATCTACACTTTGTATGCAGATGGCTGTGGGTAAGTCATCGTATCGTTTGACATCTACATGATTTTGTTCAAAGATCAGTGCATTTAACTGACCTCCTTTTTTGACGATATTACCGCCATCGATACTGTAGATGTTCTTTTTTGGATCGTAGAGTGGATCAAAACTGGCAATGTATTTCTGATATTCAGTAACCGGCATATGACCACAAATAACTTTCTTTTCAAAAGTCTGTTTCGTTTCAAAAAACATAGGCGTGGTCATGGTGATCTTAAAGTCATCACCATATTGTTTTTCCGATGCGATACCGGCATGGGTAAAAATCATATCAGGTGTTTCAATCACATGAGGAAGATCATTAATAAAGGCCATTTCTTTGAGAAAGTGCTTTCGAAGTGTTGCGCAATAGACTTCCATATCCGTATTTTTATTAAAAGATATTCCGATTTCATTAGCCATTTCATGAAGAACTGAATTCTTTCTTGTCAATAAGATTTGTTTTAAAAAATCAAGACGATACGATAAAAAGGCATTTTTTACGGTGAAGTCACAATTTCCCATTAAGGCATACGTATTTCCTTGTTCACAAAGTTGGATGATATAGCGCAATGTCGCAAGGTTTTCTTCTCCTTTTTCCAAAAGATCACCGGCTAAGATGAGACGATCGTTTGAACTATCGTAATGACAAAGTGACAATAAATGTTTTAACGCTTTTAAATTGCCGTGGATATCACTGATCACGATTGTTTTTCCTTGTTGAAGAGCCGGTAAATTTAAAACTACGGGTTTACGATTCATAACTACTCATAATAAAACAAAAAGTCCAAGAATAAAGGGGCTTCTTCTTCCCAGGAACTTTCGGTGTGTTCACCTTCCGGTTTGACATGAAAGAAGACTCTGGCACCATGCTCCTGTAATCGATTGGCCAGTTCCGTACAAATTGTTGTTTCCTGCACAAAGGCATGTTTGCCGTTTCCTTCCAGGGCACCCCAGGACATATAGAAATAGGATGGCTGATCAAAAAACGTTTGATCCGCATCCATTAAAAAGTAATCTGCCGTAGGGATCAAGTAGGGTGAGATCACTAAAGAGCGAGAATAAATATCGCGATAGCGCATACCCGCAAACAAAGCCATTTCACCACCACAACTAGAACCGGCGATCCATGTCGTTTCTCGCTGTGGTAAAGTCGGGAAATGAGCATCAATATAAGGCTTGAGTTCATTGACGAAAAAATCCATTGTCGCTTCGCCTAAACCAGTCTGCTGCACCTGCAGCTGTGCATCGGCAAAAGGGTAGGGACTATATTCATTTAAGCGGTCATTGCCATGGTGTGAACATTCCTGACCAACTACGATCATATCCTTTTTGCCTTCGATGATATGCCATGCCAAATTCCATGATTTTCCATAAGTCGCATCTTCATCATGAAAAAGATTATGTCCGTCAAACATGTATAAAACCGGATATCGTTTTTGAGAATATAAATAATCATCCGGTAAGTACATGTGGATCTTCCTTTGTTTCTGCAGGGCGGACATGTATAGTTCAAACTTTAAAATCACTTGTTTCGATCCTTTCTTGTAGATTCCTGAAATGCGATCGCAAAGAAAGCATCTCTTTCTTCTGTTGTATGAAAACGACAGGCCAGGGTTACATCACCCATCGTAGCCGCGTAGGCTTCCGGAAGATAGGTTGTGGCAATCCATTGATCTTTATACATCTTTTCAATTTCTTCTACACGATATTTATAGGCAATCGAATTTCGTCTTCCCGCAAAACCGGCCGATTCACGGGCAATATGCATATAATCTCCCTGTTGTGTTAATAATACCTGTGACCAGATATCATAGACATCCAAAGAACCGGCATAGTTCATCAGATCTGGGGCAAAACCTCCTGGTGGACGGAAGTTGACTTCCAATCCAATGACTGTTCCTTTTTTACCCAAACCTTCTTTGTCTTTCGTCAAACGGAAGAACTCGCAGTGAAAGAACCGGTTTTTTAGGGCAAAGGCATGAATGGTACGCTGGGCAATGCTTCGATATTCATCACTGATTGTAAAGGTTGTATAAGCACCGATCGATTGCTGGTACTGTACACTGTCCATACAGTTGCCGACATATTCTAAAGAATTCAAATAACGAATCGTTCCTTCCTGATCGCATACACCATCTAAAGTAAAGACATCGCCTTCAATGTATTCTTCCAAAATCATCTGGTGTTCCTTGGTCAAATCTAAATACTTGATCAGATCTTCATCGTTTTTGATTGTATAAGTAAAGGAGGCGCCTACTCCATGATCGGGCTTTAAAACCAGAGGATAACCGATCTTTTTGGCAAACTGTAAGGCGTTTTCCTTAGAATCCACCAAATCGTATCGAGCGGTTGGGATGTTGGCTTTTTCATAGTATTTTTTCATGGCTGCCTTACTTTGGTATTCCTGAATAGTCTTGTAGCTAAAGCCGGTCTTTACATTAAAATCATCGCGTAAACGGGCATCCAGATCCAGCCAAGCTTCATTGTTGGATTCGATCCAGTCGATCTTTCCATATTTGAACGTAAAATAACCAACCGCACGAAGCATCTCATCGTAATTGTTGAAATTGGAAACGACATAACATTCATCGATGTTTTCTTTTAATTCCGGTAATAAATTGTCATAGGCTGTATCGACGATGGCCAAAACTGTCGCTCCGTATTTTTTTAAACCCCGGCAAAACATCCAGTAGTTTTCAGGGTAGTTGGGGGAAATCATGATAAAATTCATTTGACATCTCTCCTTTCCAAAAGTGCATATTGCAGGGCAATGATCGTTTTTCCATCAATGATCTGATTGTTTTGAAGCATTTGTTGTATTTCTTTGAGATCGATCCATATTTTGGTAATTTCTTCATCTTCATCCATAGCCAGCTTATGTTTTGTTACATAAGGTTCTATAGCTTCATAGAGCCAGATGACTTCATCACAAAATCCAGGGGTCGATACAAAGTGTATGATCGGTTTTAAACGCTTGCATTCATAGCCGGCTTCTTCGTTTAATTCGCGAAGACCGGCAGTCATGGGATCTTCTCCATATTCAAGCTTACCGGCAGGAATCTCCAGCGTTTCCTGATCAATCGCATGACGCATTTGTTTGACCAACAAAACTTTATCATCGACGATCAAAAGTACACCGACACCACCGGGATGACGAATGATATCGCGTCTGTATTCTTTATTATGGATCGTTACGTCTTTTTGTTCTAAAGTAAAAATTTTTCCTTTAAAGATCTCCTTATTTTCCATATATTTTCATCTTCTTTCATAGTTTTCATTATATCAAAAAAACCGGTCTTTCTCAAAGAAACACCGGTAAAAGTTCAGTCAATTTGTGCTAAGATAGCCTCGGCAATCGAGCGGGCAATTCGATCCTGATAGTCTTCATTGGTTAAGTTGGTATAATCCTCGGTATTGCTTAAATAACCTAACTCGATCATGATCGTAGAAAGTGATTGATCCATAAGGATTGGAAAGTTTTCATAGTGATCACTGTCTAAACCATTAAAGCGTGAATAGTTGATAGACATCAGCTTTTCGTTGATCGCATTGCACAGATCAATCAATTCTTCCTTGGGATGGGTAAAAAGAGAGTATCCCTGAATGGTCGTATCGACATCATCGCTCATATGAATACTGATCAAATATTGCGCATTTTGATCTTTAGCCAGCTGGATGCGCTGTTTACTGGAATCGACTTCATTGGCTGAAACAATTGTTGAATCATCGGTTCTTGTATAAACGACATTGTATTCTGCCTGTGTAAGATAATTACCTATTTTTTGTACAATTTGTAAATTAATGTCCTTTTCCGGTGTATGATCACCGCTTGTATAGCCGGTATCAATACCACCACCGCCGGCATCCAGACAGATCGTTGCTTTGGAGTGGGAAATACCCATGTCGATCGTATCATTTGTCTTTGCGCTGGTTGTTGTGTTGGTTGGTGTACGCACCTGCGGTTCCTGGACAGTGGAAAGATTTGGCTGTACGATCAATGCCATGATCAGTGCTGCTATTAAAAACCACAAAGCTCTTTTCATGGGTTCACCCCCTAAAATCTTTATCATCATATCATAAAAGGGTATCTTTGACATCCATTAGTCCTACTTTCTTGTTGTCTGAAAATTTGTTATACTGTGATATGGTGAGTGAATGTGGAATTTAAAGTAACGATCGATCAGTTTGAAGGTCCATTGGATCTGATGCTGCATCTGATCAAAGAGAATAAACTAGATCTTTTTGACTTAGATATGCTGGTCTTAGCCAATCAATATATTGATTTTATCCGCCAGATGAAAGATCTTCATTTGGAAATTGCCAGCGAATATTTAAGTGAGCTTGCTTCTTTGGTGGAATATAAAAGCCGTAAGCTTTTACCACGTGAAGAAGTGGTCGTAGAAGAAGAATATGAAGAAGAGACACAAAGACAAAGACTGGTCGAACGTTTATTGGAATATCAGCGCTATAAAGAAGTATCGGCTTCTTTAAAAGATTCTTTTGAACAAAGACAGCTGCATTTTTCAAGACCGGCGGCTTCTTTGATTGAGTCATGGGCAAAACCTATCGAAATAGATGATCTTCCAACACAATCACCTTATGAACTGGTCAAAGCTATGCAGCGTGTGATGCATCGTATGATTTTATTACAGCCTTATGAGACAAAAGTAACGATCAAGGAGTTATCCGTGGAAGAACGACTCGAACAAATTCAACGCTTTTTAAATACGATCGATCATCCGATCACTTTTGAAGAACTTTGTTCGGACTGTACCAATCTGCATATGATCGTTGTTACGTTTTTAGCTATATTAGATTTGATCCATCAGAAAATGTTGGACTTTACAATCAATGAAGAGGATCAGATTTATCTCAAGAAAGGAGAGCAGCTTCATGCATGATATAAAAGCACTGGTAGAAGGCTTGATTTTTTTAAGTGGAGAGGAAGGACTTTCCATGATCCAGATACAAAATTCTCTACAAATTGAAGAAAGCCAGAAAGTACAGGATGCGCTTCTTTCTTTAAAGGAGGAATATGCCTCGCCTACAAAAGGAATTGAGTTAGTGGAATATGCCAGCCGATATAAATTTGTCACTAAAGACTTTGTGTATCCGTTTGGACAAAAGCTTTTTGAAAACATTCAACATCCGACACTTTCACAGGCTGCCATCGAAACCCTTGCGATTATTGCCTATAAGCAGCCGGTCACACGTGTGGAAATTGAAGAGATTCGCGGGGTCAACTGTGAGATGATGTTAAAGAAGCTGCAGGCCAGAGGTTTGATTGAAGCAAAAGATCGATTGGATGTCGTAGGAAAGCCTTTACTGTATCAGGTGACCGATACTTTTTTAGATACATTTCAATTAGAGACGATCAAAGAACTTCCGGAGCTTCCAAAGCCACAGGAAGAACAAGAGTTGTTTCATGAGGAGGAACAATAATGGAACGATTACAAAAAGCCATTGCCCAGTCTGGTTTTTGTTCAAGACGAAAAGCCGAAGAGTATATCATTCAGGGAAAAGTCAAGGTAAACGGAAAAGTTGTCGATATCTTAGGAAGCAAAGTGAAACCTAACGATACGATCACAATCAACGGACAGGCATTAGTGCGTGAAGATAAAGTGTATTATGTAATGAATAAGCCTAAAGGCTGTGTTTGTACAAGCAAGGATGAACATAATCGAAAAACCGTATTGAATTATATTCACATTGATCAAAGAGTGTATCCGGTAGGAAGACTTGATTATGATACCAGTGGTGTCTTATTATTGACAAACGATGGCGATTTTACCAATAAGATGATTCATCCCCGCTATCATTTACCCAAAACCTATATCGTAAATCTGCAGGGAATCTTAAGTGAAGACGATATTCGTAAGCTGCGTAAAGGGTTAAGTGATGGTAAGGAAACATTTCTTCCGGCAAAAGTCTATATGTTGGAAACCGATCCGACAAGAGATCGCTGTCGTTTTGAACTTACGATCACGGAAGGAAAAAATCATCAGGTCAAAAATATGATGGCGATGTTAGGCCATGAGGTGCGACGCTTACATCGAAAGCGTTTTGGTTTTATCGAAGCGGATACCCTAAAACCGGGCGAAATTCGGCAGTTAAAGCCATATGAAGTCAAAAAACTTTTGTATCTGGCCAATCAGGGAGAAACAAAATGAAACAAGTATTTGTAGAAGAGGCTTGTCAATTACACTCCAAGGTTCTTTTGGATACCAAACAGGCGCATCATTTATTTGATGTATTACGTATCGAGCAAAAAGAAACGGTGCGCGTAATCAGTAAACAGGGTGGTGCCTTTTTAGCTAAGCCGTTACAAAAGCCATATTTATACATCACGGATGAGATCGAAGTACCTGCTACCTTGCATCACATTACGCTTTGTTGCGCACTGATCAAGCAGGATCGCTTTGAAGTTATGTTACAAAAGGCATGTGAGTTGGGTGTCAGCCGAATTGTACCTTTCGACAGTCGTTTTTCCATTGTCAGGCTCGATGAAAAGAAAAAGGAAAAGAAGTATGAACGCTGGCAACAGATCATATTGGATGCCTGCAAACAATGCAATCGCAATGATTTAGTACAGCTGGAACCCATTCAAAGCATTGAAACCCTGCATAACTATCAGGGAAAATGCAATCTGGTCTGTTATGAAAAACAAAACGAAGCATCGATGCATCTGGCATCGTATTTAAAAGAGGATCCCAAATCGGTTTCCATTGTAATCGGTCCGGAAGGTGGATTCGATGTTAATGAGATCGATATCTTACAGGACGATCACTTTATTCCGGTTACCTTGGGAAAAAGAATCTTGCGTGCTGAAACGGCAGCAATTTATGCGCTATCCTGTATTGATTATCAACATGCTTTATCAAAGGAGGAAAAGTAGTGCGATTCACTATTACGACACTAGGCTGTAAGGTCAACAGCTATGAATCCAATTATTATAAAGAACAGCTGGAAAAACGTGGTCATCAAATGGTGGAAGTTAACAGCCCCTGCGATGTTTGTATCATCAATACATGCACGGTGACAAATACTGCGGCTGCTAAATCTCGACAAAAGATTCATTCTTTAAAAAAGACACATCCTAATGCCTTGATCGTTGTGGTTGGTTGTTATGTACAACATGCCGATCAACAGGAAAGAGAAAAGCTGAATGTGGATTTGATCATTGGTGCCAATCATAAAAATGAACTGGTTATGCGAATCGAAGAACTCTTAAAGGACCATGTTCGTAAGGATCTGGTGGAAGATATCCGAGACTTTACGTCCTTTGAAGAAATGCCGATTCATGTCTATGAGTCCAAGCACCGCGCTTTCTTAAAAATTGAAGATGGCTGTAATCAATTCTGCAGCTATTGTGCAATTCCATATGCCAGAGGAAGACAACGCTCTTTATCAAAAGAAAAGGTCATTGAAATTGCACAGTCTTTATCCGATAAAGGTCATTATGAAATCGTTTTGACAGGAATTCATACCGGTCGTTATCAAGATGGAGATACAACGCTGGCCAAACTGTTAAAAGAATTGTTAGAAAAAACAGATGAGCGGGTTCAGTATCGAATTTCAAGCATTGAAATTACCGAGGTGGATGATGAACTGATTGAGTTGATGAAACAGACCACAAGAATCTGTCGTCATTTGCATATTCCGATTCAATCTGGCTGTAATGAAACTTTACAGCGTATGAATCGTCCTTACACGATCGAAGAATTTAAACAGCGATTGGATCATATACGAAAAGAAATACCCGATATTTCCATCTCTACTGATGTGATTGTCGGCTTTGTACAGGAAAGTGAAGAAGAGTTTGAAACAACATATAAAAATCTTGAAGATTTTGCTTTTTCTTTCTTACACGTTTTTCCATACTCTAAGCGCAATGGCACAGCTGCCAGCAGAATGAAAGGGGAAGTGCATGGCTCGATCATCAAAGAAAGAGTCAATAAACTATTAGCACTTTCCAACAAACTTCGTCAAAAGGATATGGAACGCTTTACCGATTTAGAAGTATTGATTGAAAAACAAGACCAGGATGGTGTGTATCATGGCTATTGCCAACAATATCATCCCGTTAAGATTTATAGTGATGTTCCTCTTGCCTCACGTATTCATGTAACATGGGATGAAATCAAGGATCATACTTATATTGTGTTAAAGAAAGAAGGATCGTTATGCGACTAAGCAAGCTTTTTAAAAATGCACCGACTGTTAATGTGACGGGTCTATGTTTCGATTCACGAAAAGTGCAAAAAGGAGATCTGTATTTTTGTCTTCCGGGAATGACCTACGATGGACATGATTTTATTGCCCAGGCCGTAGAAAAAGGGGCGATTGGTATCGTTCATTCCAAAGAGATTGAAAATAAACTGGAAGGTGCTGTTTATATTCGGGTAGAAGATGTCGTTTTAGCCATGAACCAGTGTGCCCGAATTTTCTATGCCAAGCCTTCTGATAAAATGACAATGTATGGAATCACCGGTACCAACGGAAAAAGTACATGTGCCAATATCATCAAATATATTCGTGAGCTAAAAGAGCCTTGTGGCTATATCGGAACGATTGCGATTGAATATGGAAAGGTACGCTTAGCACCGGATCTGACGACACCGGATGCCCTGTTTCTTCAAAAGAAGCTCAGCGATATGGTAAGAGCCGGTATGAAATCTTGCGCCCTGGAAGTCAGCTCGCATGGTTTGGCCCAACATCGTGTCGATGCGATTCGTTTTGATGTGGCAATCTTTACTAACTTTACTTATGATCATTTAGATTTTCATGGAACTATGGACAGTTACTTTAATGCCAAATCGATTTTGTTTAAAGATCTAGTTAAAGAAAATGGAGTGTCTGTATTAAATGTCGATGATGATAAGTTTGAAGATTTAAAGTCTTTATCCAAAGCCAGAGTTGTTACATATGGTGTGGAAAAAGAATGTGATTATCGGGCGATCAATGTTCGTATTGATCCAGAATCTACGACTTTTGATCTTGTGTATCAGGAAAATATTTATCATGTAAAGAGCAGTCTTGTTGCGATGTACAATGTCTATAACTTATTAGCCTGTATTGCGGCTTTACATCAAACCGGCATGGATCTTGCCATCGTTTTACAAGCCTGCGCCAGCATTCCGCAAATTGAAGGCCGTATGGAACAGATTGATTGTGGACAGCCATTCCATGTGATTGTTGACTTTGCTCATACACCCGATGGTATGGAACAAATGTTACGATATGGAAGACACATTGCTCAAAATCATCGTGTCATCAGTGTTTTTGGTTCTGCCGGAAAACGTGATATTGCCAAACGTAAAGTCTTTGGAGAACTGGCGGATCAATATGCCGATTTGATCATACTTACAGAAGATGATCCAAGAGATGAAAATCCTAAAGACATCGCCTGTCAAATTAAAGAGGGAATTCAAAATACCCCAAGCGTATTTGTCGAAGATCGTTATGAGGCGATTCGTCAAGCCATTGAAAACGCATCCGATGGGGATGTTATCTTGATCTTAGGTAAAGGCGATGAACCTTTTATGTATCATACAGAAGGACGCGTTCCATGGACAGGCGACAATAACTGCGCCAGAGAATGTCTTGCGCAAGCAGGCTATACAAAAGAATAAACAACAAAGTCATTCCCATGAATGACTTTTTATTATTGTTCCTATTAAATATATAGGCTTATGTGCGTATGTATGCTACTATGAAAGTAGAATTATTCAATATTTTATTGACCAGAACATAAAAATATTCATTAAAAGGAGAAAGAGTATGAAACGTTTTAAGAAATTATCCACCACTTTTTTGACAACTGTACTACTGGCCTGTAATACGATCACCAGTCCGGGGTTTAACGTATGGGCACAGGAAGAAAAGATTCCTATAGACAATCCATCGGATGTTGGTAAATCCATCGAAGAACCGGTTGAAGAAACAATTGTTCCAGAAGAGCCGGCTGTAGAAGAACCGGTGGTCAATGAGCCGAGTCAAAATCATGAAGTTTCAATACCACAAACCACCGCAGAAGAACCAGTTGAACAAGAACAATTTTCTGCTTTTGAAAAGTCTGTCGATATAAATGATGGACCGACAGTAAAAGTAAATGCACCAGAAGGTGCATTTCCACAGGGGATACAAGTGGATATCCAAAAAGTAGATGTCGATACGATTTATGATCTTCTACATGCACAGGATGAAACCATCAAAAAGGAAGAGGTAATCGCGCTTGATTTTGATTTCTACAAAGAGAACTTGCATCATATAGAACCAAAACAAAAGATATCCATTACCCTGCAAAATCTGGATCTATCCAAAGATACAAAAGCCACTTTGTATCATTTACCAGATAAAAATACCAAGCCTGAAAAAGAAGAGCTTACAACGTTTGATACCAATAAAAAACTAATTACATTTGAAAGTTCTTCTTTCAGTATTTACGCTTTAATAGTATCCCCTACAGAAACAAACGAGACTGTCCAGCCGGAAACTGTTGTTACACCGGAAGAACAACCGGCAGAAGAAACGGAGGACCCTTCTATATCTACGGATCTTTATGATTCTTCTATCAATTTAGCACCCGGTACCAGTGATACTTATTTTGGTGGTGAAATCATAACAGTCTATGACAACATTTCTATATCCGGAAACAATACCGTGGTACCCGAAGGCGCTTATACCATTGTCTCCTTACCAAAGGCAACGTTTCAAAAACCAAGAGAAAGTGAAGTTTCCACGTCCTTTGACAATTTTAAGAACTTAGAAATCAAAGAAACGGATACCGATTATCAGATTGTCTTAACATATAAGACTTTATATGGCGGCTACAATGGGGGTACTCCCATACGTGTAAATCTTATACCGGGACAAGTTATCAATAATTCACAACATACAATCACCCAACAGTTCTTTAATAAAGATGGTAAAAAATTGACACAGGACAGTACCCAGATCATTAAGACAAAGGCCACAATCGAAACTTTACAAAAGAAAGATTATGGAGCAACACAATTGATTAAAGAAGTGGATTCTGATTTTGTGATCAAAGAAGGTACGTATGTGGATTTTATAGCCAATTACTACAGTGTTAATTCCAATAAAAATGATCCACGAGATAGACGCCTATATGCGAAGATTCCCGAGGGAACCAAGGTGAAAGAAAATACGGGCTGGACGTATGAGCCAGAAACAAATCGATATTATAGAGATATTCCTAGAGATAAGTTTAATGATAAATATGATTATACTCTAAGAAGATATAATACATATTATCGAACAATTACTTTGGATCTGGGTGGCATTGATTTATCCAGTTATGATGCCTCCAACAAGTCAAAAGAATTTAGAGTCGATTTTAGTATACAGCCGGTTGTCGATGGTATCGTCCAAAATGATTTAGGACCACATACTGGTTACTACAGTAAACCTTATTATGTCTTAAAAGAAGTACCCAAACCAACTGGAGCCAGTCCTACTTGGGAAAATCTTAAGTATGAAAAAATCATTGATAAAGATTATCAATCGATTGATGGGTCAACTTATGCAAGGATCTATCAATCTATGTACACGACCATTTCCTATAATAAGGATTATTTGTATACACATCGTATGCGCTATACTTTAAAAAATATCAGCTACTGGTCTTTATCGAATGCCAATAGAGAAGATGAGAGTATTCGCGAATTGACCATCAGAGATTCCAGGGTGGATATTAGTCCTTATGTGGAACCGCATCAAATTCGTTTAATGGTGATAGGTTTAAATGAGGAGGATGCGAAATGGATGAAGGAACAATTAACCGGAACAAAAGCGTATGGAATTACTTCATCCGGACAAAAGGTGCTGATCAGTGATAATGTACCGATCCATATAGATCGTTCCTATAGCGATTCTTTTGATGGTGAAGACTGGCAGACACTTTCAAACACAGAAAATTATATAAAAGTAGAATTTGTTTATCCCAATGGCGGAGTGACTTTGAAAGGGAAAGATCAAATCGAACGCTGCAAGTATGCCATTTATTCGGATGTCATTGGCCGTGTAAAAGAATCTACCTACCAAACCTTAAAAGAAAAACTCGATGCACACCAAGAAGCATCGGTGCCTGGCCCTGTCGAGCATGGAAATACCTCGATTACAACCAGATACTATAAGTTTGCCAATGATACCGAGCTTACTTCCACAAATGCTAGTCGTGAATCTAGCTGGACCTATGATACTATTCGCATGCAGATGGAAAAAATTACCAATTATACTAGTCTATCTATCACAAATGGAAGCCAGTTTTTTACCAACGATACAATTTCCACAAGTGAGATGTATAGGCATTCTAGAATCGGAAATTTTTCTGAGGCGACAGAGCCGAAAAATTTAAATGTTTATTATTTAGTCCCGGATGGACTAGAACCCATAAAAGATACAAATAGATTTGAAAGCGTCGAAGTCATTCGTGGATATAGAGATGACATGAATTTAGTCATCGCCAAACCAAAATCCGTAACGATTCCTAAGCTTGATGGATCGTTGAGTCGAGATACGGATAATTGGCTCTATTTGGACTTTACCGTTACGACTCGACTGGATATTGGAAAATATACCATATATTCTTGTATGTCTTATGATAATAATAAGATTGGTGTGGATCCAAACGGCAATCAATATGGAATTCTACAAGATACGACACCAAGGGGGGTGTGGAGTTCGATCTTAAAAGATGGTGCCAATCGACCAGATGATCCGACAAAGTTTACGAATTTTAATTCTTCTTCCTTTACCATCTATCCGCCAAAGGTTATATCGTCTATCAAGGAAGTGAAGTTGACTTCGGAGCCGGATTCCAAATATGCCTCCTCTCTTGGCCGCAAGGCAACGATTGGGGATCAAATTGATTATCGATGGGTACTAAAGAATAACTCCAATGCACCGATCGATCAACTGGAAATTCTCGATATCTTACCGGATAAGGGGGATCATGCGATTGTTCATAACGATCTTGGTGAGTATCCGGCTCGTGGTTCTTTATTTACAACGCCGCTTCTTTCCATAGAGGACAATAGTAAATTTGATTATTACTATTCAACGGATCCGGTTAAACAAACGACACAGGAAAACTATAAGGCCAACTGGTCCAGCACAGTCGATGATATGAGCAAGGTCACGATGATCAAGGCTGTCCTAAAGAAAGGACAAACCATACCGGTGGGAGAAAATGCGTATATTGTTACGCACAATCAGATTGTCAATGATCCTAAGATTCAGGATGGAGACAAGGCATATAACTCCTTTGCGTATACTTTGAATGAGGGAACATCTTTTATGGAAGCCTTGCGAACCGAAGTGCAGGTAACGTATCCAAAACGAGATGTATTGGTAGAAAAAGTCAACATGGAAGATGATTCGTATAAATTATTTGGGGCCACTTTTAATCTATACGAAGAAGGTACCGGAGAAAACGGAACGGATCGGTTGATCTTGTCGAATATCACAACAAACCATGATGGAATTGCGACCCTTCCGAATTTATTTATTGGTAAGAAATATTATCTGCAGGAAGTTACAGCGCCGGAGGGGTATGTAAAATCGGATGCGAAGACATATTTTACTGTAGCAGAGCCAATCGATGCTTCCGATGTACAAAAAATCGTGATTCAAAATGATGTACCAAGAACAACGATGCATCTTCAAAAAGAATGGATTGGACCGCAAAACGTGCAGGAAGTGTCGTTTCATATTTTGGCCAATGAGAAGGATACAGGTCAAACGGTAGTCTTAAAGGCAGCCGATGGTTGGAAAACAAGTGTCGAAAACTTACCAGTCAATGATAAAAACGGAAATCCTATCGCCTATTCCATTCAAGAGGAAGCAGGAAAGAATTATACATCATCTGTTCGCGGTGATATGGAAAACGGTTTTGTCGTTACGAATACAAATACAGAGACACGGGATATAGCTGTTTCTAAAGTTTGGATCGGGCCCAAACAGGACTCTGTACAAGTCACGCTTGTCAAAGATGGAACTTTAACGGATCAGACTTTGACCTTACAGGAAGCGAATGAATGGAAGTCTTCTTTTAAGAATTTGATCAAATACGATCCAAAAGATGGGCATGAAATTGCATACACCGTGCAAGAATCAGAAGTATCCAATTACGCTTCTTCGATTAGCGGTGATATGATACAAGGTTTTGTTTTGACCAACACCAATACGGAAACGGTCTCTGTTCCGGTATCAAAAATTTGGGTGGGACCTGCGCAATCCCAGGCAGAAATCACTTTGGTAAAGGATGGAACCGCGACCAATCAAAAGCTGGTATTAAATGCCGAGAACGCATGGAAAGCTTCTTTTGAGAATCTGGCAAAATATGATGATACAGATGGTCACAATATCGAATATACAATTCAGGAAACACCGATTGCCAATTATTCCTCTCAGATTACAGGCTCCATGAAGGATGGCTTTACTGTGACCAATAAAAATACAGAAACGGTTACCATTCCTGTCGAAAAACGATGGATTGGACCCATGCAGGATTCTGTAGAAGTCACTTTGGTTAAAGATGGAAAAGATACGAAAAGTCATTTGACATTAAATGCGGAGAATGGATGGAAAGCCTCTTTTGATGAATTAATGAAATATGATCGAAACGATGGACATAAGATTCTTTACAGCATTAAAGAAACCCCCGTTGAGAATTATTCATCCCACATAACAGGGGATGTTCAAAATGGTTTTGTGATCACCAATACAAATATACACAAAATCTCTATTCCTGTACAAAAGGTATGGGTCGGTCCGGAACTGGATTCTGTCGAAGTTTCTTTGGTTCGTGATGGCAATGAGGTCGTGCAAAGTCTGACTTTATCTAAAGATTCAAAGTGGAAGTCCAGTTTTGAGGATCTGCCGGAATACGATGAAACAGATGGACATAAATATGTGTATTCTTTACAGGAAACAAGTGTACCTCACTATAAGAGTGTGATTACCGGTACACAAGATACAGGATTTACCGTGACAAATACAATTGTCGGAAAGGTTTCGGTCGGTGTCACTAAACAATGGATCGGAAAAGCTGCAGATTCAATTACGATTGATTTGATGAATGGTGATCAAAAAGTGGATTCTGTTGAATTATCGAAGGAAAACGGCTGGCAGTACACTTTTAAAGATTTAGAACAGTATGATGAAAATGGGCAGGTTATTTCATATACGATTCAGGAAGTAGAGTTAGATGGTTATGTATCCACAATTACCGGCGATATGAATCAGGGCTATGTGATTACTAACACGAATATGGAAACCGTCTCGATTCCTGTCACAAAGTCCTGGATCGGGCCTAGTGCAAAACAGGCTTCCTTTATTTTGATCCAAGATGGTAAGAAAACGGACCATACGTTAATTCTTACTGCGCAGGATCAATGGAGGGGCGCTTTTAAAAATCTTCCGAAATATGATGAAGAAGATGGCCATGCGTATACGTACACTATTGAAGAAAATCCGATAGTAGGGTATGCATCTAAAATGGAAGGAAATATGAACGATGGCTTTACGATCACAAATACGAATACAGAAGTGGTTCAAATCCCTGTCGAGAAAAAATGGGTGGGACCGGCTGCTTCAAAAGCGGAAGTGATTCTTGTCAAAGATGGTATTGAAACCGATCAGACATTGACTTTAAATGAATGGAATCATTGGAAAGGCAGCTTTACAGATCTTTTGAAATATGATGAAAATGATGGTCATGCGATTCAATATGCCATCAAAGAAGTCCCTGTGCCAAACTATTCGGCTTTGATCCAACAAAGTGATACAGGCTACATGATTACGAATACAAATATAGAAACTCGTTCGATTCCTGTGCATAAGAAATGGATTGGGCCAAAAGTAAATTCGATTGTTCTTTCGTTATATGCGGATGGAAAAGATACAGGAAAGACTTTACTTTTAAATGAAGAAAATGAATGGAAGTCTTCTTTTGATTCTTTAATAAAATATGATGCGATCGATGGCCATGAAATTGTTTACAGCATTCAGGAACATGAATTGCCAAACTATGAGGTTTCGATTGAGGGGAATATGGAAAGTGGCTATGAACTCATAAATACCAACATAGAAACCCTATCGATTCCTGTTTCGAAAGTTTGGATTGGACCTGAACATGATGCGATAGAAGTTACCTTGATCAAAGATGGAGAAGAAACGGATCAAACTTTGACATTGAATGCGGATAACGGATGGACTGATTCTTTTAGGAATCTGAACAAATATGATGTAGATGGTCATGAAATTGTTTACAGTATACAGGAACAAGAATTATCGGATTATTCTTCCTCTGTACAAGGGGATATGATTGAAGGTTTTGTACTAACAAATACCAACATCAGCACTCGTACGATTACAGTCACCAAGAAATGGGTAGGTCAAGAAGGAAAATCGGCGACCATCGTTTTATGCCAGGATGGCAAGACTCTACAAACGGTGGTAATGACAAAAGAAAGTGGATGGACATATGCGTTTAAAGACTTACCGATGTATGATCCGATAGATGGTCATAAGATACAGTATGATGTCTTAGAACAAGAACAAGAGGGTTATACTTGCACAATGCAGGGAAACATGGATGAAGGTTTTGTGATTACCAATACACAGAACACACCTTCTTATTCTAAGCAAAAGAAGTCTTCTACACCAACCGGGGAATCCTTTGATTCTACTACGGTTATCGTCTTGGCTGTCACAAGCATTGTGATGTTGATTGTGCTCTGGTTTATCAAACGAAAAGGGTCTTAATAGAAAGATGGCAGGATGGCTCTGCCATCTTTCTTCTTTAAGGTTGGTATTTCATACGTTTTATTCCCCTAAAGTTTTTGAAAAACAGTTGAAATGAAAAAGGGAGTTTGCTATAATTCTTTTGGTTGTTACTCAGGAAGGGAGGTTATCAAATGCCAAAGGTAGTTCTTAAAGAGAACGAACAGCTTGATGATGCATTAAGAAGATTCAAGCGTCAGGTATCTCGAAACGGCACCCTTGCTGAGGCCCGAAAAAGAGAATTTTACGTTAAACCAGGTGTGCGCAGAAAGTTAAAATCTGAAGCTGCCCGTAAAGCACGTAGAGGAAAATAAGAATCTGCATTATGCAGATTTTTTTATATTAGGAGAATCATATGGCATTCAAAACGATTGATTTATCAAATTATGATGTAAACGCAATACAGATCTTTGTGGGGAATCAAGATGCACATCTGCAGGTGCTTCATAAAGCCTTTAAAACGGATTTTATACTCAGAGATCAACAATTAAAGTTTGATTCAGAACAATTTGATGAGATTCAACAAGTGGTATCAACTTGTTTTGATTTGATTGAATCCAAGCATAAGTTAAATGAACAAGATGTAAACTATCTATGTCGTTTGGCAAAGCGTCATCAGCTGGATCGATTTGATCTGAGTCATTTACAGCCGGTCGCAAAGACAAAGTCCGGTAAGTTGATCTATCCAAAGACTTTAGGACAGGCCATCTTGTGTGATGCGTTTTATCATAACGATATTATTTTTGCTTCCGGTGTAGCTGGTACCGGTAAAACCTATCTTGCGGTCTGCTATGCGGTGATGCAGCTTAAAAAAGAAAATGTAGAAAAGATCATTTTGACAAGGCCTGCCGTTGAAGCCGGAGAATCACTTGGTTTCTTGCCGGGAGATATGAAGGATAAAGTTGATCCGTATCTTCGTCCTTTATACGATGCTTTATATGATATGTTAGGTGTGGAAACCGTAGAACGATTAATGGAAAAACAAGTCATCGAAGTGGCGCCATTGGCCTTTATGCGTGGACGTACTTTAAACAAAGCTGTCGTAATCTTAGATGAAGCACAAAATACGACACAGGCGCAAATGAAAATGTTTTTGACGCGTATGGGTCAAAACGCGCAAATGATCATCAACGGGGATATCACACAGATTGATTTGATTCGAAAAGAACAGTCGGGGCTTGTACAGGCCACACAAATCTTAAAGGGCATCGATCGTATTGCCTTTGTACAGATGAGTGCGGATGATGTAGTGCGACATCCGCTTGTACAAAAGATCATTGAACGATATGAGACAATTGAAAATTAAAAGTCTTTAGGCTATACTAGAAAGGTATTTGAGGTGAAAAGAAACTATGGGAAGACATTTTGAAGTTCGTGCTGCTGCCATGCAGAAAACAGCGAATCAGAAAGCTAAGATCTATTCAAGATATTCAAAAGAAATTTTGGTAGCTGCCAAAAACGGGGATCCAAACCCGGATATGAACCAGACTTTAAAGAAAGCCATTGAACGTGCAAAAGCTAATAACGTTCCGGCAGATGTTATCAAACGTGCGATCGATAAGGCTAAATCCAGTGCCGATGAAAACTATTCGAGCGCCCGTTATGAAGGCTTTGGTTCCGGTGGTGGAAGTACCATTATCATTGATTGTTTGACAGATAATCCCAATCGTACGATCGCAAACCTTCGTGCCTGCTTCAACAAAAGCCATGCGAAATTAGGCGTTGGTGGATCTGTAAGCTTTGGGTATGAACATTTAGGTGTTATCGTAATTCAGTACGATGATGAAGAAGCAATGATGGATTGTCTGATCAGTAAAGATATCGATCTAAAAGAAATTGAAATTGAAGATGGATATATGACAATTACAGTTGATCCGACACAGTTGGATGATGCCAAAGAAGCTGTGGAAGAATTGATTCCGGGTGTTAAGTTTGAAGTCCTGGAAAATAAGATGGTTCCAAACGAAACAGTTTCTTTAGAAGGAGAAGATTTGGATTTGTTCAAACGCCTTGTGACATTGTTGGATGATGTAGATGATGTACAGAACGTATATCATAATGTAGATAATTTAAATTAATTCGTTGAAGAAGAGAAATCTGTAAAACAGATGTAGAGAAGATCTGGCTGGTGAAAAGATCGGATGGGTTACAGATGGGACACTTTGGAGAAATCAGTGAAAAGCTGATCGTTGGTCGCGTTAAGACATAAGTGCATACACTTTGTGTATGAAGTAAGGTGGTACCGCGTGAAAACGTCCTTATATAAGGGCGTTTTTTATTTTATAGAAAGAAAGGTGAAACTATGTCGTACCAGATACCAAGAGGATGTCAGGATATTCTTCCTGAACAAAGCTATGCCTGGCAAAGCTTAGAGAGAACATTAAGAGAATTCTGTTATTTGTATAACTATGATGAGATTCGTACACCAATTTTTGAACACACGAATGTATTTAAAAGAGAAAATGATTCCAGTGATATGGTCAATAAGGAAATGTACACCTTCAAACTGGAGAACTCAAAAACTTCGTTAACGATTCGTCCGGAAGGAACTGCCGGTGTCGTTCGTTCCTTTGTCGAAAATAAGATGTATGCCAATCCGGATCTTCCTGTTAAGTTATATTATATGGGTCCTATGGCAAGACATGAACGCCCGCAAAAGGGAAGACTTCGTATCTTTAATCAGTTTGGTGTAGAATGTCTGGGAAATAAAAGTCCTTATACGGATGTAGAAACCATTGCTTTGGCTTTTTCTATTTTAAAGGCTTTAGGCTTACAGGATCTAAAGGTTTGTTTGAATACTTTAGGCGATGATGATTCCAGAGCTAATTATCGTCAGGCATTAAAAGATTATTTTGCACCGTATAAAGAGGAATTATGCTCGGATTGTAAACGTCGTTATGAACAGAATCCTTTGCGTATTTTAGACTGTAAAGTGGATAAAGACAAAGAGTGCATGAAACATGTACCAAAAATGAAAGATTACTTAAACGAGGAAAGTAAGTCTTATTTTGATACAGTTTGTGCATTATTGGATGAACTGGAGATTCCCTATGAAATTGATGATCAACTGGTGCGTGGTTTAGATTACTATACACACACCGTATTTGAGATTGTTTCTTTAAATAAAGAAATGGGTGCACAATCTACTGTTTTGGCAGGTGGCCGCTATGATGGTTTAATTCCATATTTTGGTGGACCGGAAGCCATGAGCGGTATTGGTTGGGCCTTAGGAATGGAGCGTTTACTGATTGCTTTGGAAGCAGAAGGGATCGAACTGAGACAAAAACCGGATCTGGATGTCTTTGTGATGTGTCTGGATGAAGAAGCCAGAACTTATGCCTTTAAAGCCCTAACAGAGCTAAGAGCCTATGGATATCGCTGTGAAATGGATATGTTAGGACGTGGTTTTAAAGGACAGTTTAAGGCAGCGGATCGAAATCATGCACAATTTGCCTTGTTGTTGGGAAATAACGAAGCACAGGATCAAACGATCACGATCAAAAATCTGAAAGAGAAAACACAGGAAACAATTGCGCGTGAAGCGTTGATTGGCTATGTGGATACTCACATGGAAGAAGAACATGAACATCATCATCAGGAGGAAGAGGAATGAAACGAACACATTCAAACGGAGAACTTCGGCTAAGCCATGTTGGTCAGCATGTGGATTTAGTCGGATGGGTTTCTAAAAAAAGAAACTTCGGACAGTTAAACTTTATTGATTTGCGTGATCGCAGTGGAATTTGCCAGCTGCTTTTTGATGAAACATTTAGTGAGACTTTAAAAAATGTGCGTAACGAATATGTACTATCGGTTTCCGGAACTGTCGTAGAACGTAAGGATAAAAATCCGGATTTGGCGACCGGCGATATTGAAGTGCAGGTCGATCAAGTAACGATTGTGAATGAGGCAAAAACGACACCTTTGATCATTGCCGATGAGACCGATGCCTTAGAAGATACGCGCTTAGAGTATCGTTATTTGGATCTAAGACGTCCGATTATGCAAAAGAAATTGATGATGCGCCATCAGATCACACGAAGTATGCGTGATTACTTAGACAACCATGCCTTTATTGAAATCGAAACACCAATGCTTGGAAAAAGCACACCGGAAGGAGCTCGTGACTATTTAGTGCCAAGCCGCGTACATCCGGGAAGCTTCTATGCATTACCACAATCACCGCAGCTTTATAAACAGCTTTTAATGATCAGTGGTTTTGAGCGCTATTATCAGTTTGCCCGCTGTTTTCGTGATGAAGATTTAAGAGCCGATCGTCAGACTGACTTTACACAGGTTGATATTGAAACCAGCTTCTTAACTGAAAACGAAATTTTGACCATGATGGAAGAAATGATGAAAAAGCTGATGAAGGAAGTAAAAGGGTTGGATATCGAAACGCCATTCCTACGTTTGACTTATAAAGAGGCAATGAATCGTTATGGTAGTGATAAACCAGACAATCGATTTGGATTGGAGCTGCAGGAAATCACATCTATTTTTGAACATACGGAATTTGGTGTCTTTAAGTCGGTAGTCGAAGCTAAAGGAAGTATCAAAGCCATTGTTGTACCAGATTTTGCCCATATCACCAGAAAACAAATCGATGCCTTTACGAACTTTGCGAAAAAGAACGGAGCCAAAGGGCTTGTAGTCTTAAAGGCTGTGGATCAGGATTTGACCGGTTCGGCTCGTAAATTCTTATCAGATGACGAAGTAAAAGCATTATACGAAACTTTAAATCTAAAGGATCAAGATTGTGTATTTATCGTGAGTGATACATGGTCTAGAACTTGCACTGTACTTGGTGCTCTGCGTAATGAAATCGGCCAGCAGCTGGGCTTAAAGAAAAAGAATGAATTTTCATTCTTGTGGGTTACGGAATTTCCAATGTTTGAGTATTCGGAAGAGTTAGGACGTTATCAGGCACTCCATCATCCATTTACACAGCCAATGGAAGAAGATATTCCTTTACTGGATACGGATATTGAGGCGGTTCGTGCCAATGCCTACGATATCATCTTAAACGGCTATGAATTAGGTGGAGGAAGCCTTCGTATCTATGACAACAAGCTGCAGGAGAAAATCTTTGAATTGTTAGGTTTTACTGAAGAACAGATCAAAGATAAATTTGGGTTCTTTATCGATGCCTTCCAATATGGCACACCACCACATGGAGGATTGGCCTTTGGTTTGGATCGTATTGCGATGATTTTAACAGAAAGTGACTCCATTCGTGATGTTATTGCATTCCCGAAAAACGCCAATGCGAAATGTCCGATGTCCAAAGCACCGACACCGGTTGATCCGGCACAGTTAAAAGAGTTGCACATTCAGATTACAGAAAAAGAGAAAGTCGAAGACTAATTTTCAATTCAGGGGCACAACCATGAAATGCATGGTAAGTGTCCTTTTATTGTTTATTTTTTGTAGAGCAAATGTTATTTTACATATAAGAAAGACGATTGTTTTTGATTCTTACAAAATCCGTTTCCTTAAGAATGAAATGTATATTCGATTCACTTGGTAGTTCAACTATAAAAACAATCATTTTTGTCGGCAAAAAGGGAATAAACATAGCCATTCTAAAATGTCAAGACTTGCTTTATTTGCCAAAGTCAGCTATGATGAAACTGCCCAAGGACAACGCATTTTTCCTACACTTTGAGATAAGGGAGACCGGACGTTGTTATTTTGTGTTGAAGACCCGCTACGAGTGGGGATCCTAAGATTTAACACAGGTCACCCACCTGTACACACAGGGAAAGATCTCAGCTCCTTGGGACTTTTTTTATAAAATGAGGGATAGATTAGAAACAGGGGACTATATGACATAATTAATGTCATATTATGATTTATACTGAAAGCATAGAAAGAAGGTATATTCATGAGCGAGATTCTTACCTGTATGATGATCGATCCCTATTTTTGTATTTTAGCCGTTTTACAGTTTCTGTCCTGGATTGGATTTGGACTTGTCGCAATAGCCGGCATACATAAAGTATTATTTGATAGAAAAGATGAGTGTTATGAATAAAAAAGAAGAATTTATCGAAATCTATAAAACATATATACAACGGGAGGGCGCACAAGAGTTTTTAGACTATTTATGCAGCGCCAAATCTGACTTTTTCACAGCACCGGCCAGTACTCGGTTTCATGGTAATTATCCCGGAGGTCTGGTGGACCATAGCTTACATGTCTTTCATTGTTTAAAAGATTATTTAAGCCGTAACCGGGTCAAAGATGTCTATGGTATGAACTATAGTGATGAATCCATTGCGATCGTCAGCTTGCTTCATGATGTCTGTAAGATCAACGTCTATGAAGAAAGCATTCGAAATAAAAAAGTCAATGGGGAATGGGTACAGGTTCCATTTTATGAATTTGACGATAAGATGCCGTACGGTCATGGAGAAAAAAGTGTCTATATGATTACACCGTTTATGAAACTCTCTCGGGAAGAGGCCTTTGCAATTCGATATCATATGGGCTTTTCCAATGATGATCCGGCTAAGAATGTCGGCTATACCTTCGAACATTTTCCCTTGGCCTTTGCCTTGAGTACGGCCGATATGGAAGCTACATATTTCTGCGACAAACAACAATAAAACCGGCTAGCTGCCGGTTTTGTCTTTTTTCCATAAGGAAACTTGTTCTAAATTTGATAATGCATGTAAAAAGTTATCCTGTGCCTGTGGGTATTTGGTGTAAAAGAGATGCAATAACTCTTTGATTTCCTGACGCTGGGTCACGCCATCATTGGGGCAGACACGTCGTACTGCCGGTATCTGATTGTTCTTACAAATATCAATGATTTCCTGTTCTTTTAAGTAGATCATCGGCCGAATCATATACATATCCATTCGTGACATGTATTGTTTGGGCTGAAAAGTGGCTATCTTTGAGCCATGAACCATATTCAACAACAAGGTTTCGATCGCATCATCACCATGATGTCCCAAGGCAATCTTGTTGCAGCCAAACTCTTTGGCTTTATCAAACAATACTCCCTTTTTTAAAGTGGAACAAAGGGAGCATTGAATCTTTCCTTTGTTGTTGGGGTGTAATTTAAGAATATCAAAGATCTTTGTCTTTTCGATATGAAGATCAAGATCGTACTGCTTGGCAAAATCCTTCATCTTTTCATGCTCAAAGTCTTCAAAACCTACATCAACATGAATTCCGCAAAGTGAAAAGGGATGAGGGGCAAATTTTTGATACATCGATAAGGCGACAAACAACAACATGCTGTCTTTTCCACCGCTGAGGGCCACACAAATCTTATCGTTGTCTTCTATCAAACCAAAGTCTTGATCCGCTTTGCGGATCGCACGTAACACAGACTGAATTTTCATAAAGTTTTCCTTTCTTTCTTTGGCATTATATCATTTGCATAACAATTTAAAAATAAGTACAATGGACTAAGGTGATGAAATGGATGGAATTTTGATCGTAAATAAACCGGCAGGCATGACCAGCCATGATGTGGTCAATCGTTTACGTAAAATTTTACAAACCAAAAAAATTGGACATACAGGAACCTTAGATCCACAGGCTACCGGTGTTTTAGTGGTGCTGGTAGGAAAAGCTTGTAAAATATTACAATTTTTAAACGATACTGATAAAACGTATCGAGCCGGTATTCAACTGGGATATGCTACGGATACCATGGATGTCTTTGGAACTATCACACAGGAAAAAGAAGTGAACTTAGACTTTGATTTTGAAGAAGTGTTGAAAAGCTTTCAAGGCAAGATTTCTCAGCTTGTACCGATGACATCCGCAAAGAAGATCCACGGCAAAAAGCTGATGGAATATCAAAGACAAAATATTGAGATCGATCCAATCTATCAGGATGTTGAAATTTATTCGATTCGTGCTTTAAATGTGCAAGACCTTACCTTTGAAGTACATTGTTCCAGTGGTACTTATGTTCGAAGTATTTGTTATGAATTTGCGAAAAAGACAAATAATGAAGGGTGTATGAAAAGCCTGGAGCGCATACGTGTGGGTCGTTTTTCCATTGAGCAGGCACAAAGCTTGGAAGAAATCGAAGTCTTGCCCCGTTATTATCCGATCGAGGATTTACTTTCCCACATTCCGCGCATTGATATGAACGATGTACAAGATGTGCTGTATGGTAAAAAGCTGTGCATTTCAAATCAAGAATCGAATCTGGTTTGTATTTATCATCAACAAAAACCGCTTGCGATCTATGAAAGAGTCGATGGCGATTTATATGCATCTAAAAGGGGGCTATGGTAATGCAGGTATATACGATTGATCATAATGCATTGCCACGCTTGGAAGATAGCGTTGCCTGCATCGGTTTTTTCGACGGCTTTCATAAAGGCCATCAAGCTTTGGTAAAGACTTGTAAACAAGAGGCAAAAAAGCGTGGACTGTTAAGTGCCATCATTACCTTTGATCCCGATCCCTGGGTGTTATTTCATCCTACGCGAGTCATTGAACATATCACGCCTTTAGAGGATAAAATCGAACTGGCCGGCCATATGGGTATTGATGCTTTTTATATTCTGAAGTTTACCAGAGATTTTGCTTCGTTAGATACATCGCAGTTTCATGCGCTTCTTTCCAATCTGCATGTTAAATCACTGGTCTGTGGTTTTGATTTTCGATATGCAATCAAGAATGAAGGAAATACTGATACGCTTCTAAAACAAGATCTTTTTTCCGTTCATGTGGTCGATGCGATCTTAGATCCGATTGAAAAGATTTCCAGCACACGAATTGAAACAGCCTTAAAGGAGGGAAGAGTATTCGATGCGGCCCAAATGCTGGGCTATGGGTATTCAATCGAGGGAATAGTTGAACATGGATATCATCGTGGTACTTCTTTACTACAGATTCCGACAGCCAATTTAATGCTGTCCAGAGAATTTATCGTACCTTTCGGCGGTGTCTATGCAGGTCTGAGCCACTATAAAGGCGCGTTTTATCCAACTATGATCAATATTGGCACCAATCCAACATTTAAAAATAAAAATCTGAGTATAGAGGCCCATTTGATTTCCTTTAATGGTGATTTATATGAACAAACATTGCGTTTATTCTTTATCGATCGCATTCGTCCCGAACAGCGCTTTGATGGAATCGATGCACTAAAAAGTCAGCTTCACCATGATATTGATGAAACATTGTCTTTGTTACAGAAACAGAAAGAGCTTGTCGAAAATACTTATAGGCTTTGGGGATAAAGGACTTTCAGTAATGCTTGAATTTTGGTATAATTGTTGTTAGAAATGAGGGTGATTGATATGGCACAAGAATATATCACATTAGAAAACAGCAGTAATCTGGGAACTGTACGTTTAAATAAAAGTGTTTTTACTTCCATTGCGTTAAACGTGATCGAAGAGGATGAAAACGTAAAGCTGGCAGAAACGACACGCTTGCGTAATTCCAATACATTGTCTTCGGAAATTCATGATAATCAATTAACAATGAACATTCCTGTTCAAATTAACTACAAGGCAAACGTTTCTGATGTTTGCGCCAATCTTCAACACAAGATCTTTGAAAGTATTTCTTATATGACCGGTTTACAACCTTCCTCCATCGAGGTACAGGTTGTCGGATTTATCTTTTAAGGAATCTTCGGATTCCTTTTTTTAAAAAGAAAGGAGCACTATGGCAGTATCGTTTGACGAATATCTTGTAGTGGGCATATCCAGCCGTGCTTTGTTCAATCTGGAAAAAGAGAACGAGGTTTTTGAAACACAGGGACTGGATGCATATCGTGAATATCAATTATCCCATGAGGATGAGATCTTAGAGCCGGGAACGGGCTTTACATTAGTTAATAATTTACTATCGATCAATGAAAAAACCGGTAAAAAGCTGGTGGAAGTCATCGTCATGTCCAGAAACTCGGCTGAGACATCGTTACGAATCATTAATTCTTTAGATCATTATGGTTTAGATATCAATCGAATGGCAATGAGCGGTGGAGAGAATATTTCGCGTTACTTAAAGGCCTTTGGCGTGGATTTGTTTTTATCCTCCAATGAGTTTGATGTCAGTGATGCGATCAACAATGGCTTTGCGGCCGGTCTTGTCTATAACACGGATCAAATTTATCGTACGGATAATGATCAGATTCGTATTGCCTTTGATGCCGATGCGGTTTTGTTTTCGGCGGAAAGTGAAAAGATCTTTCAGGAAAAAGGCTTAGATGCGTTTGTGAAAAACGAGGTAGAAAATCAGGATCGGGCTTTAAAAAAAGGGCCTTTGGCAAAATTCTTGTTGTGTCTTGCCAATCTGCAACAAAACACAAGAGAATATCAACTGATTCGTACTGCTATTGTAACCTCCAGAGATAAAAACAGCGGAAGACGTGTGTTGAAAACATTGCGAAAATGGAATATTGATGTAGATGAAGTCTTCTTTTTACAAGGTGCCAATAAAGCAACTATCTTAAAAAGCTTTGGCGCTAATATCTTTTTTGATGATCAAGATGTACATGGGCTGCCGGCCAGTGAAGTTGTACCGAGTGCCAGAGTGCCCTATAAGAAAGGACAGGAACCGAAATGAATCGACATGAACAACGAGTAATTGCTTTAGAAACTATTTATCAAAACCTTCTTTTAAAAAAGGACATCCGGAAAGCTTTGTTTGAGTGTACGCACGGACAAAATGAGATTGATCCTTTTTTATACACTTTAACCATTGATTTGATGGGTAAAAAAAATGCCTATCGCAAGGATATCGAATCCCGCCTGCGGGATGACTGGACCTTTGATCGGTTAAGTCTTTTGGAACAAACGATCTTGTTGATGGCCTATCAGGAATTTTATGTCATTCAGACACCAAAAGCTGTTGTCATCGATGAAGCTATTAATCTGGCAAAAGCGTATTGTGATGATTCCAGTTATAAGCTGATCAACGGAATCTTGGATCAGCTATGAAAGAAGAACGCGTTGTCCTAGTTTCCTCTGTATTGCAGCGTATCAAAGTAATCTTAACGCAAACCTTTGATTTTTCAACCGTATGGATTCAGGGAGAGATCAGCAATCTGACAAAGCATCGTTCTGGACATTATTATTTTTCCTTAAAAGATTCCCGTGGAGAAATGAGCTGTGTCATGTTTTCTACCTATGTAAAACATCTGGATTTTTCATTGGAAGAGGGCATGAATGTACAAGTACAGGGAAGTGTCAATGTTTATGAAGTGCGAGGCTCCTTACAACTTTATGTCAAGCGTATTCGACAAGATGGAATGGGCGCTTTGTTTTTAGAATACCAGAAGCGCTATAAACGATTGTTGGAAGAAGGATATTTTGATCAAAGTCATAAAAAAGAAAAACCGGAATGGTTTGAACATGTAGCCATCATTACGGCTAAAGAAGGAGCCGCCTTGCAGGATGCGCTTAAGACGATCCAAAGACGATGGCCGATGTTGAAGGCAACGTTGTATCCGGCTTATGTACAGGGAAAATTGGCTCCGGCTTCCTTGATCAAACAAATACAAAAGGCGGATCAAAAAGGGTATGATGCTTTACTCATCATTCGTGGTGGGGGAAGCTTTGAGGATTTATTTTGTTTTAATGATGAAGAACTTGTCAAAACTCTCTATCAGTGTAAAACCTATACGGTCAGTGGAGTAGGACACGAAGTGGATACGACTTTATGTGATTTGGTTTGTGATCATCGTGCAGTAACTCCCACAGCAGCGGCACAATGGATAACACCCGATCAACATGAAATTATTGAACAGTTAACCTTGAAAACCAAACAGCTGGAGCTATCCATGAAACATATCTTTGAACGCTATCGGCAACAATATCAGCTGCTTCAACAAAATCCGTATTTAAAAGAACCACTTTCCTGGGCCTATGAAAAACAACTGAAACTGGATTCTATGCATCAGGCTTTGGAACAAACGGCCTTGCAATGGATTTCCAGAAAGGAAATCCTACATCAACGAAAACAGGAAATGTCTTACCAGCTTCAAAAGAAGATGGAATTTGCCTTCACTTCGATGCAGTATAAAGAGCAGCAGTTAGAAGAGCACATGCATCAATTTAAGCGGTCCAGAAAGCAGCAACTGGAAAAGAATGCGGCATTATTGGACGCGTTTAGTCCTTTAAAGACATTATCTCGCGGCTATTCCATTGCGACAAAAGATAACAACATTATCAAAAGTATTCAACAGGTGCAAAAACAAGATGCGTTGCAGCTGCAGGTAGAGGATGGCTGTATTCATGTCAGTGTTACAGATAAGGAGGAAAAGGAGCTATGGCACAAAAAAAGTTAAAATTTCAGGAAGCCATGAAGCGATTGGATGAAATCGTAAATGCGTTAAATCAAAATGATCTGGATTTAGAAGAGGCCATGTCACTCTTTGAAGAAGGATTAAAACTTTCCAAACAATGTTCAGATCAGTTAAAGAGCTTTGAAGATCGAATGGATCAGTTGTTACATCAACAAGAGGAGACAAACGATGAACAATAAAGCCTTTGAAGACTATTTGCGCCAACAAGCTACAGTTGGTCTTCCTTCACGTACCAAAGAAGCAATGACATATTCATTGATGAATGGAGGAAAACGTATTCGTCCGCTGATCTTATTTAGTCTTTTAAAAGACTATGGATTTAAAGAACAGCTGGGCTATCCCTGTGGCTGTGCCATTGAGATGATTCACACCTACTCTTTGATTCATGATGATCTGCCTTGTATGGATGATGATGATTTGCGACGGGGAAAACCAAGCTGCCATAAAGCCTATGATGAGGCAACTGCGGTTTTAGCCGGCGATGCACTTTTAACTAGAGCGTTTCAAGTCGTGTTGGAATCCCCGTGCTCATCAGAAAAGAAGTGTGCTCTGGTTTCTAAACTTGCTGAATATGCCGGAATCGATGGAATGATCTACGGACAAGATTTGGATATGAAAGCAGAAACTCTAACCAATGCATGTTTTGAAGATCTTCAGGAAATTGAAGTGTATAAAACTGCCAAGCTATTGACATTGCCTATGGTATGTGCGGCTATTTTAGCAGACAAAGAACAGGATATACCGGTTTTAAAAGAAATCGGAGAGCGTCTAGGTATCCAATTTCAGGTGCAGGATGATATTTTAGATGTAACAAGTTCGGCCACTGCTTTAGGGAAATCGACCAGTGATACGCAAAATAATAAATTGACGGCGGTTTCGCTATTAGGATTAGAGGAATCACAAAACTTAGTGGTAAAGCTGGATCAACAAATCCAAAGTTTGTTAAATGATTTATCGACATCCACATCATCCTTTCAGAAAATCTTAGATTTTTTAATTCATCGAACCTGTTAAAAGAAAAGAGGTAAAAAGCTATGCGTCTATACGATATTGAATCACCGGATCAGATTCGATCTTTGACAATACCACAATTAAATGCTTTGGCTGAGGACATTCGTCATTTTTTGATTCATTCGATTTCGAAGACCGGCGGCCATTTATCCAGCAATTTAGGTATCGTAGAGACAACGATTGCCATGCATTATGTATTTCACGGCCCACAGGATAAAATGATCTTTGACGTGGGGCATCAGGCTTATGTACATAAGATTTTGACCGGACGATCGACTTTATTTCCTACACTTCGTCAATTAGACGGACTTTCGGGGTTTCAAAAGCGCAAGGAAAGTGTTTATGACTGTTGGGAAGCCGGTCATTCCTCGACATCTTTAAGTGCGGCTTTAGGCTATGCAGCGGCAAGAGATATCTTACATCAGGATTATAATGTCGTAGCATTAATTGGTGATGGAGCGATTACCAGTGGTATGAGCATGGAGGCTTTAAATGATATCGGCGCACAAAAGCGAAAGATGATCATTATTTTTAATGACAATAATATGTCTATTTCCAAAAACCATGGCGGCATGGAAAAACGGATCACTTCAATTCGCAGCTCACGTGTTTATCGAAATGTTAAACAGGATGTAAAGGGAAGTCTGGATCATAATAAATTCGGGACGGAAACCTTAAAGTTTATGACCGCTTTTCGAGACCGCTTAAAAAAAGGGTTGATCGATGCTCCTTTATTTGAAGAATTTAACTTAGACTATATGGGACCGGTCAATGGGCATAATATTGCCGAATTGATCAAGGTTTTTGAAACTGCCAAAGAACATGATGGACCGATCGTTGTGCATGTTCGAACAAAAAAAGGAAAAGGATACAGTTTTGCCGAGCAAGATACGGTGGGAAAATGGCACGGTGTATCGCCATTTAATATTGCGACCGGGCAGTCCTTGATGAAACTGCCGCCAAATGAAAAAAGCTGGTCACAGATCATCAGCGATGCCTTGATACAGCTTGCCAAAAAGGATCCAAAGATCATAGCGATCACACCGGCTATGGCACAGGGAAGCAAGTTGATGAAGTTTGCGAAGATGTTTCCTGATCGTTTTTTTGACTGTGGTATTGCCGAACAACATGCGATTACGATGGCTTGCGGTATGTCTTTAGGCGGACTTCATCCTTTTGTCAGTGTGTATTCTTCTTTTCTTCAACGAGCTTATGATCAGATGAACCATGATCTGGCGCGTATGAATCTTCCGGTTGTTGTAGGTATTGATCGTGCCGGTCTTGTCGGTGATGACGGGGAGACCCATCAGGGCGTTTTTGATATTGCGATGTTACGAAGCATTCCTAATCTGATTCTTTCGCAGCCAAAAGATGCCAAAGAAGCGTATGATCTTTTATATACCGCTTTTACATCCGGTAAACCTCTCTGTATTCGCTATCCACGTGGACAGGCTATGGTTCCGGAAACGATCACTTTTGACTCGATTCCGATTGGATCATGGACCAAGAAACAGTTTGGTTTACAACCAAAGGGAATTATCATTGCCTATGGGCCAGATGTAGAGCGCATAGAACATACGGTGCAGGAAAATGAATATGAGATGATTGTTGTCAATGCACGCTTCTTTAAACCCATTGACGAACATCTTTTAACTTCTTTATTGAATTTGAATTTGCCAATCTATGTTTTTGAAACGGATGTAACGATAGGTGGCTTATCCAGTGCCATTCTGGAGTTCCAAAATCAATATAAAAATAAAATCCATATCTTGGGAATTTCAGATCACTTTGTCGAACATGGATCAATTCGTGCATTACGCAAAAAAGAGCATATCGATCTGGAGTCGTTGTTTAAGGAAATTGATGCTCATGAATAAGGTGCGTTTGGATGTAGCCTGTGTTGCGTTAGGAAAAACACGCACAAAAGCACAAGATTTGATTAAGGAAGGTAAGGTCAGGGTCAATGGGAAAGTGATTTCAAAGCCTAGTACTCTGGTCTTAGAATCCGATGTGGTTGAAATCGATGATGCGGATTCCTATGTTTCCAGAGGGGCTTATAAACTAAAGGGTTGTTTAGATTCTCTTGCCATCGATCTTATAGATCAGATTTGTTTGGATATTGGTGCCAGTACTGGCGGCTTTACCCAGGTTTGCCTGGAAAAAGGTGCCAAAAAAGTCTATGCCTTGGATGTTGGTCATTTACAACTGGATCCTTTATTAGATCGGGATGCCCGTGTGATCAAAATGGAGGGGCGTAATGCTCGTTATATTGAAACTTCCTGGTTTGAAGATTCGATTGATTTTCTATGTATGGATGTCAGTTTTATCTCTTGTAAAACCATATTAGAACCGGTATTTTCTAAACTAAAGCCTGAACATTGTGCTATATTGATCAAACCACAGTTTGAATGTGGCCCGCAATACTTAAATACAAAAGGTGTTTTAAAAAGTGAAAAGATAAGAAATAAGATCGTTGAAGACATAAAACATTTTGTCTTACAAACATATCAAGATGTTGTCGTAGAAAAAAGCCAGATTCAGGGGCGTCACGGCAACCAGGAATATATGCTTTATGCGAAAGGAAGAAGGTGATAAAGTGATTGAACAGCTTATGGTAAAGGATTACATACTATTTGAATCGGCGTTGATTGATTATAATACAGGCATGAGCGTTATAACCGGGGAAACCGGTGCCGGAAAGAGCCTTTTAATCGATGCGATCGGTTATCTGATGGGAAATCGTATTCAGGGGAATATCATCCGCAAGGGAAAAGAAAAATGTATCTTACAGATGGTTTTAAGCAAGCCTTCCCCAGCCGTTTGCCAACAGTTGGAAGACAATGGTTTTGAAGTTGATGATGTTTTGATCATCCAAAGAACCATCAACCAACAACAAAAGAGCACGATTCGTATTAACCAGCAGATCACGACCAATCATTTTGTCCGCCAGATTGTTTCTCAGATCGTTGATATTCATTCGCAACAAGATACTTTTTATTTAATGGATGCTTCTGTTCAACTGGATTTGTTGGATCAATATGCACAGACACTTGATTTAAGAAAAAAGACAAAAGAAGCTTATCATTTCTATCATCAGGCTTTACAAATATATTCTGACACCAAGGAAAAACAGTTGAGTGTAGATCAATTAGACCTTTATACAGCACAACTTAATGAAATTGAAGAATTATGGATGCCGCAGGAAGAATATGACCAACTGCAAAATAAGATTCAAGAACAATCGCGTGCACAAAAAACAATCGAAGACTTATCTGAGTGCATTTTTCTATTGGATCATGAGAATGGTTTAAGCGATCAACTTTACACTTTCTATAAAAAGCTGCAGTCAATCCAGTCATTTGCTGATTCCGAAAGCTATATTTACGATGCGTACTATCAAGTTATGGAAATATCGGAACAGCTAAAAAAAGAGAAAGATCGTATCTTGCAGGATGCGGAAAATCTGGATCAGTTACAAGACCAGCAGTATCGATTAAAAAAGGCTATTCGAAAATATGGCGGCTCTTTAGAAGCCATGGCGCAAAGAAAACAGGAAATCATGGATCAGATCGATCTGATTTTGCATCGTGAGGATCTCTTAGAAAAGTTGAAAAAAGATTTGGATGCGAAAAAAGAAGCTTACGATACGCTTGCGTTGGAACTGTCACAAAAGCGACAACGTGTCTTTAAAAAATTAAGTACATCTTTAGAAATACATTTCAAAGATTTGATGTTGGAACATGCTCGCTTTCAAGTGGCTTGTAATCCCAAATCAGCCGGTGCTACGGGAATCGATGATATTGAATTTCAGGTATCTATGAATCCCGGACAACCTTTCACTTCTTTAAAACAGTCGGCATCCGGTGGAGAGCTTTCTCGTTTGATGTTAGCGTTAAAGGTGGTCTTTCATTCCAAAGAAGATACGCAGACACTGATTTTTGATGAAATCGATACTGGTGTCAGCGGGAAGGTTGCCTTTAAGATGGGTGAAAAGATGCATGTCTTATCGAAACAGTACCAGGTTCTTTGTATCACACATTTAGCTAGTGTTGCGGCCTGGGCCGATACGCATTATCGTGTGGTAAAAGAAGTGGTTGGACAAGAAAGTCAGACAAAAGTGGAGTCCTTAAATGCTCAACAAACAATCGACGAATTGGCGATGATGACAAGCGGACAGATCAGTTCTCGTTCTCAAAATGCGGCTTTGGAGTTAAAAGAGCGTATTCAGGAGATCCTGCATGGCTAGAGTGTTGTTTCATGTCGATTTGAATGCGTTTTTTGCCTCCTGCGAAGAGTTGAAAAATCCTTCTTTAAAAGGCAAGCCTATGGCGGTTGGTTCACTTTCCAAACGAGGTGTATTATCTACGGCCAATTATGCAGCCAGAAAAGAAGGTGTACATGCAGCTATGCCGGTCTATGAGGCTTTACGAAAGTGTCCTTCTTTGGTCATCGTTCAGGGAGATTATCAATACTATCGATCGGTCAGTGCTCAGTTTTTTGAATTTTTGCGCCAATACACGACACTTTTAGAACCCTGTAGTATTGATGAATGTTTTATGGATGTGACCGAAGTTATTGCACATTATAAACGCCCTTTGGATTTAGCCTTTGAAATTCAGGATGAATTGATCGAACGCTTAGGATTGAGCGTGTCCATCGGTGTCGCACCGACTCGTTTTCTGGCAAAAATGGCCAGTGATATGAAAAAGCCAAGAGGTATTACGGTTTTAAGAAAGGCCGAAATCGAGCAAAAGCTTTATCCTTTGCCCATCGAAGCTATTGTCGGATTAGGTAAGAAGACCGTTCCTTTGTTGAAAGAAAAGGGAATTAAAACGATTGGTGAACTGGCTGATAAGAAAAACGAGAGTCTGGTTCTTCAAATTCTGGGAAGAAACGGTTACGCGCTTTTACAAAAGGTGCATGGACAAAGCAGCGATCAATTACAAGTTTCCAGTACACGCAAAAGCATTTCTCTTTCCAGAACCTATGAACAAGATTTTTATACGATGGATGAAGTTTTGGTTCAGGCTCGTAATCTAACCCAGCATTTATGCGATAAAATGATACGAGAGCATCAGATGGGAAAGCTTGTATCGGTATCCTTGCGTGATACGGAATTCCACAATATTGTTCGTTCCCAAAATTTAGGACAATATACCAATCAGTTTCCATTGATCTATCAGGCGGTATCCAATTTGATCGAAGAAAATTTTGAACCGGTTGGATATCGTCATATCGGAATTCATGTCGGTTCCATCAAAGACCAGGAGAAAATCCTTCATCAACCTTCCATTTTCGAAGTTCCGCAACATGATACAGACTGGATCTTAAACAAGCTGAATCGAAAGATGGATCAACAAGTATTTATGAAAGCGAGTGACCTTTTAAAAAATGGAAATCAACAAAAGTGACTTACGACTGGACTATTTCTTAGATAAAGAGCGTCCTTTATATCAACATCCAAAGCATTTTCACTTTAATACCGATACCAAGTTATTAGCTAATTTCTGTGCGATTCGAAAAGGAGAACGAATTTTAGATATCGGCTGTAATAATGGCGCTTTATTATATGCATGTGATCAGTATGATGTCAAAGAGCTTGTTGGTGTTGAGATCTTTGACGAAGCCTGTCTGGTTGCACGATATAATGTTGAGCATTTTTTTAAGCATCCAACCAAGATCGTATGTTGTAGAGTGCAGGAATATCAGGATGAACCCTTTGATGTAATCATATCCAATCCACCATATTTTAAGGTCGATGCGACACATCCTGATATTTCAATGGATCCCAGACAAAATGGACGTGTAGAAGTACATTTGACATTAGAAGAGTTGATTAGAAATGCTTCTCGTCTCTTAAAAAGTAACGGGCGTTTTTATTTTGTTCATCGTCCAAATCGCTTCAATGATATCTGCAAGGTTTTATACCAGTATCATTTTCAAATACAAAGCATGCAGGTGGCATACGATCAAAATGTGGCGAAGTCTTTATTGATTGAAGCACGAAAAGAATCGGGATGCGACTGCAAGATACTTCAACCTTATTTTATAAAGTGATAAGATAGTACTATGAATATCAAGGAAGCATATGATGACTACATCATGCAACTAAAAGTGATTGAAAATAAGTCTTTGAATACGATAGAGAGCTATCAGAGAAATTTAAATGTCTATTTAAAGTATTTAAAAGATCATGGGATTACAGATATGGAACAAATTCATGTACAAATCGTAGAAAACTTTTTGATGATGTATATGGACACACATTCTGCGGCAAGTGGGAATCAGATGCTGTCGTGTATCAAGGGCTTTCATGCTTATACTGTATTGAATCATCCAACGATCAAGGATCCGGCTGTTTCGATTCGTGGCTTTCAACAAAGTAAGCATTTACCGGTTTACTGTACCAAACAAGATTTAGAAACGCTTTTTGCCTCTTTTGATCAAAGCGATAAAGGCATTTATGAAAAAACAATCTTGGAGGTACTTTATGGCTGTGGACTTCGTGTCAGTGAGCTTTGTACCCTTACGACCAATCAGATTCATTATGATCAAAAGATCCTGCGAATTCACGGAAAAGGGGATAAAGAAAGAATTGTTCCGATGGCCGATGTTTGTATCGATCAGATGAAACTTTATCAAAATCTTGTACGAAGACAATGGCTAACGAATCGAACCGCACTTTTTTTTATCAACTCTAAAGGAAGAGCTTGCAGCCGACAGTATGTTCATACGCTGATCAAACGAAAAGTTCAAGAATGTGGTTTAGATCCACGTATCTCGGCTCATAGTCTTCGTCACAGCTTTGCGACTCACCTTTTAGAAGGAGAGAGTGACCTGCGCATTGTACAGGAACTTTTAGGACACAGTGATATTCAAACCACACAAATCTATACGCACATTCAAAATCAAAGATTGACAAAAGCGTATGATACGTATTTTAATGGGTTAAGTAAAACAAAGGAGGAGAATTGATATGTCTTGTGAAGGATGTCCAAGTAAAGGAAATTGTGGAAAAGATCAATCGACATGTGGGGTAGAAAACAATCCCAACAATCATATAAAAAATATCGTAGCGATCATGTCCGGAAAAGGTGGAGTTGGTAAATCTACGATTACGGTGATGGTAGCTAAGGCTCTTGCGAAAAAAGGATATAAAGTAGGAATCATGGATGCCGATATTACCGGTCCAAGTATTCCTCGTTTATTCTCCGCGGAAAATGAACAGGCTTATGCGACCAAAGAAAACTATATCATTCCGGTTGAGGTTGCCGACGGAATCAAGATCATGTCTTTAAACTTTTTAATGAAGAATGAAAGCGATCCGGTAATCTGGCGTGGTCCTGTTATTGCCGGTGTGGTCAAACAGTTCTATACCGATGTATTATGGGGTGATCTGGATGTGTTATTGATCGATATGCCACCGGGAACCGGTGATGTTGCCTTGACGATCATGCAGTCGCTACCGGTATCGGGTGTATTGATGGTATCTACACCACAGCCGATGGTTTCTATGATCGTGGCCAAAGCCATTCACATGTGCGAACAAATGCATGTACCGGTATATGGTGTCATCGAAAATATGGCCTATTTGGAATGTCCAAACTGTCAGGAAAAAATCGAATTCTATGATACAGCCCAGCTTCATCAGTTCTTTGAAGATACAAAGACTAAGCTTTATGGTACATTGCCAATGTTGGATCTGATCCGTGATTTAAACACATATGCGCAATACAATGACAACCAAAAAGAAATCGTTCATGATTTAATCGATTCGTCTGTCGATCAGCTGATTCAGGATATTGGATGTTAGAATATACTCTGATTCGTAAAAACAATAAAAATCTGTATTTGAGGATCCGAGAGGGAAAAGTCGTAGTTACTGCACCTAAAAATGTGTCTAAAGCTTATGTGGATCAGTTTGTGTGTAAACATCGATCATGGATTGAAAAACGTCTTAGTACAAGTAATAAACCGTTACAAAATTTAGATACAATCTATATATTTGGAAAACCTTATACAATTTGTTTTGATGCCATTGCATCAAAGGATCCAACGATCATAAAATGCAGACCGGATATAAAATCTTTTCAAACCTGTATTCGATTGAAGACACAGGATATTTTCCTGCAACACTTTAATATGCATTGTGAGCGAATGCATATTAAAGGATTAAAGTTTCGTATCGGCTTCTTCAAAAGCAAATGGGGAAGCTTTCATCCGACAAAAAAAGAGGTTTCTTTGAATGGAAATCTTGCCTTTACGGATATAGAATGCTTAGATGCGATCATCATTCATGAACTTTGTCATGTTTCGTGTCGAAATCATTCGTCTGCGTTTTATAAAGAAGTTTTACATTGGATGCCAAATTATAAAGAGGTACATAAACGATTAAACTCTTATGAAATACCTAAACTAAAAAAAGACGCTTAGCGTCTTATACGTTGATTTCAGCGTGTAAGCCTAATACGTCTTTTTCTTTTGTCAAAATTGGATCGATATGTTCACCAAAGAATTCTTCTGTCTGTTGTACGGAACGACCAACAAACTTTGTCGGATCCATAATCGAAAGAATTTGTTCTTTTGTCATACCAAATTTAGAGTCGGCTGCGATACGATCAATCAAATCGTTTGGTTTTCCTTCTTCTTTGACAACTTTTCCGGCTGCCATAGAATGTTGACGAATCAATTCATGAAGTTCCTGGCGATCACCACCGGCTTTGACCGCATCCATCATGATATTTTCGGTAGCCATGAAAGGAAGCTCTTTTTGAAGATTGGCTTCGATGACTTTTGGATACACAACCAAACCATCTGTAATATTTAAATACAAATCCAGGATACCATCGGTAGCTAAGAAGGCTTCCGCAATGCTGATACGTTTATTGGCGGAATCATCCAAAGTTCTTTCAAACCATTGGGTGCTGGCAGTAATAGCCGGGTTTAACGCATCGCACATGACATAGTTGCTTAAAGCGGCAATACGTTCAGAACGCATAGGATTGCGCTTATAAGCCATAGCACTGGAACCAATCTGACCTTTTTCAAAAGGTTCCTCAATTTCTTTCATGTGCTGCAGCAGGCGAATATCGTTGCTGAACTTATGTGCACTTTGCGCGATGCCCACCAGAACACTCAAGACCTGCGTGTCGTATTTTCGTGTATAAGTCTGCCCGGAAACAGGGAAGTAAGCATCATAACCAAGTTTTTCACAAATCTTAGCATCCAGAGCTTTTACTTTATCGGTATCACCTTCAAAAAGCTCCATAAAGCTTGCCTGTGTGCCGGTAGTTCCTTTACATCCTAATAATTTTTTATTTTCCAAGAGATGTTCGATCTCCAGATAATCCATATACAAATCCTGCGCCCATAAGCTGGCTCGCTTACCAACGGTAGTTGGCTGGGCCGGTTGAAAATGCGTGAAAGCTAAACAAGGCATATCCTTATACTTTAAGGCAAATGTTTTTAATTCAGCCAAAATGTTTACGATCTTGGTCTGAACGAAACGCAAGGCTTCATGCATGATGATCAGATCGGTATTATCTCCGACATAACAGGATGTAGCACCTAAATGAATGATTCCTTTTGCCTTAGGGCATTGTTGTCCATAAGCATAAACGTGAGACATTACATCGTGACGAACGATTTTTTCCCGTTCTTTGGCAACATCGTAATTGATATCATCTTTGTGTGCAATCAGTTCGTCGATCTGCTCATCAGTGATATCCAAACCGAGTTCTTTTTCACTTTGTGCAAGTGCAATCCAGAGCTTTCTCCATGTTTTGAATTTTTTATCGTTGGAGAAAATAGCCTGCATTTCTTTTGAGGCATATCTCTGAGAAAGAGGAGACTGATAAAATTCATTCATTCTATTCACCAAACCCCATTCGTTTAAAGACTTCCTGATAAGCGCCTTCCGGATCCCCTAAATCACGACGGAATGTGTCTTTATCCAAATGTTTACCTGTTTTCATATCCCAATAGCGACATGTATCTGGACTGATTTCATCCGCAAGAACAATTTGTCCATCGCTTGTTTTTCCAAATTCCAGTTTAAAATCGATCAGTTCAATGCCAATCTGGGCAAAGAAATCTTTAAGTACATCATTCACTATAAAGGCATATTTTGTAATTGTATCGATTTCTTCCTGTGTGGCAGCACCGATGGCTTTGGCCATATAAGAGTTGATCAGTGGATCTCCTAAATCATCATCTTTATAGCTGAACTCCAAAGTAGAGCATTTTAATTCCGTTCCTTCCGGAATTCCTAAGCGTTTGGAAAAGCTTCCGGCTGCCTTATTACGAATGATCACTTCCAATGGAATGATCGAAACACGTTTTACCACTGTACGACGATCATCCAGTTCTTCTACAAAGTGTGTTGGTACACCTTTTTCTTCCAAAACCTTCATCAAGTAGTTTGTCATGCGGTTATTAATGGCACCTTTTCCAACGATCGTACCTTTCTTTTGACCGTTAAATGCTGTCGCATCATCTTTGTAGTCAACGATCACACAGTTTGGATCGTCTGTGGCATAGACTTTTTTTGCCTTACCTTCGTAAATCATGTCCATTTGTTTCATGTCATTATCCTCCATCTGTAACAGTACTATTATACTTTAGTGATATTGGCAATTCAATGTCAATTTCCCAACGTTTCACTTTTTTAGAGAGCTATTTTCTTAAACAAGAAAGTCTTTTGAACATGAAATCTGTCCGGAGAGAAAGGTATTCTATAGATACTGCTAGACACATATTGTATAATAGGGGATAGGAGCGTGAAGTATGAAAACATTATCGATAGTTTCGACGAAATTAAGTGCCTTTCTTTTACGATTGATTGGCCGTGGTGGTTCTTTACCAGGCTCAATCGGTTTAAAAATAAATTCAAATATTTTATCTAAGTTATCCTTTTCCGGCCCCATCATTCTTGTCACCGGAACAAACGGAAAAACAAGTACCGCCAATATGATTGCCGATGTTTTATCAGCGGCCGGATACGATGTGATTTCCAATCGAAAAGGCGATAATTTAAAAGCCGGTATCGTAACTACCTTATTGACGCAGGCAACACTTACAGGAAAAGTCAAAGCCACCGCCTGTGTTCTGGAGGTTGATGAATTAAACATTCGACATATTTTACCGGCAATACCGGTTACGGCCCTGGTTGTAAATAACTTTTTTAGAGATCAGTTAGATCGTGCCAGAGAAATGGAGCAGTTGATTCATTCCATTGAAAATGTACTGCCTGAGTATGATAAAGAATTGATTTTGAACGGAAATGACCCTAATGTACTACGTTTAGCACTTTGTGCACCAAAAGCGCATTGTACATATTTTGGAATTGACAAAAATCAATATTCTGTGACATCCACTAAAGAGGCCAGCGAAGGAAAGTTCTGTCCAAAATGTGGTCATAAACTGGAATATGAGTATTACCAGTATTCACATATCGGTTCTTTCCACTGTTCAAATTGTGATTTTAAAACACCATCACTGGATGTTTGTTTACAAAATATTGATCTGGAAAAGGAAACATTTGTGTACGATGATCAAACCATACATTCACCATATGAAGGGATGTATTCCATGTATAACTGTGCTGCTGTGATTGCCCTTGCGCAGTTTTTACACATTGATATAAAATATGTATTATATGTATTTCAACATGCGCCGCAGCCAAAGGGAAGAAATGAACATTTCAAGAAAGATCAAAAGGAATGTATTTTGAATTTGATCAAAAATCCAACCGGTGCCAATGAAGTCATGAAAGTTATTGATAAGGATGAAGATGACAAGGTTGTCTGTATCGTTTTAAACGATCATGAGCAAGATGGTACGGATGTCAGTTGGATCTACGATACTTTCTTTGAAAAGGTTTGTAAGCCTTCGACAAAAAAAGTCGTTTGTACAGGAACCAGAGCCTATGATATGGCTTTGCGCATCTATTATGAAAACTATAAGGGACCGATAGAAATTGCCGAATCAATCGAGCAAGCTATTCATTCCTCTCTTTCTGAGGGTTTAAAATGTTATGCGATTGCGACATATACGGCTTTGTTGCCAACGCGAAACGCCATAGTAAAGGAGATGTAAAAATGAGCCTCTCAATAAAAGTATGTTGGATGTATCATGACATCATGGATCTTTACGGAGACAAAGGAAACATGATGGTCTTACAAAAGCGATGTGAAGATCGCCAGATTGATTTTTACCTGGAGACTTGTGCTATTGGTGAAAAGAAAGATCTTTCTTCGTTCGATCTGGTGTTTTTAGGTGGCGGTGCCGATAAAGAACAGATCAGTTTAATTCCTGATTTATTAAAACGTAAAGAAAACATCCAGAAAGCCATGGATGAAAACACCTTTATTTTATTAATCTGTGGCGGTTATCAGCTCTTTGGTCAATACTATATTGCCGCCGATGGATCTCGTATTGAAGGTCTTAAATTTTATAATTATTATACGGATACCGGAAAGCAGGGAACTCGTTGTATCGGAAACATCATCATTGATGCGAAATTAGATGAGCTGCATACAAAGATCATCGGTTTTGAAAACCATGGCGGGCAAACATTACATGTTACACATCCACTTGGTAAAGTCTTACATGGGTTTGGTAATGCCTTTGATGCCGGTTATGAAGGATTTTATGATGGGAAAATTCTGGGTACTTATCTGCATGGCCCTTTATTGCCTAAAAATCCAGATGTTGCGGACTTTGTGATCACAAAAGCCATTCAGAAAAGAAATCCTAATTTTACGATAAACGATTTAAAACCGTTGGATAATACGTTTGAGGAAAACGCAAGAAAGGCGTTATTAAGGCGATTCCAGATTCAGGAATAGGAGGAAGTGTTTTATGAAGAAAATACTGTCTGTATTATGTTCGATCTTTATCGTTTTACTGCTTACCGGTTGTCAAACAAAGGATCCGACAATCTCTTTAAAAAAAGATGTAACCTTTGAATTAAAAGATGTTATGACGATTACCAACGATGAATCCAATTCAATCTATTATTACTATATGGCAACGATCACCAACGATTCAAAGGATACCTATTCGACCAATGATGTTGTATATTCCATAACCGATGATGGCAAAGAGCATTTGAATCCTATTGATCAACATGAATCGATGCCGATCACAACGGTCTTACCGGAACAAACTGCCTATGTCTATGGATATATCGGCTTCCCCAATAATAACCAAAATGATATGGGATTCTATTTTAAAGATTCAGGTGAGTTCTTATCCTTTAACAATGTTAATGTTCGTAAGGCAACGAATCAAGATATCAAAGAATCAGAGGATTTGAAATTTACGATGTACGAAGACAATGCCTTAAAGATCGAAATCAATGCCGAGGATGTAAAAGCACAGTTTGAAAATGGAAAGACAACACTATCGGATTTGAAAATCACATATACCAATAAAACCGAACAACAGATCGTAATTCCTTATCTGGTACCTAAAGCGGATCTAAATGGAATCTTACTTACAAATTATACGGATAAAGGTGATTTTTCTTCCATGAATGAAGAGCAAATCAAAAAAATTGATTTTACGACCAACGGATTAGCCCCTAAGACTGATCCAATTGAGGGTAAAGCTTTTGGATACATGGTTGAATATTTAGATCCGGAGCAAAGCATAGAATGTAACGTTGGTTTTACATTTGAGAATGCGGTCATTAACTACCAGAGCAAGAATAAAGATTGTTTCGACATTCATCTGGTTTCCAGTGCCTTTGGCATTACGCATGACATGACAGTTTCATATTAAAAAAACAAAACAAGCCTATATTTAAAATAAAGTATAGGCTTGTTTTATCTTATAAGAATTAGAATTCATCTTTTTCTATTTTGATACGCTTTTTTTATCTTTGATCTTATTGAGAAGGTGTTTCCAGTTTGGCATGTATTGACCTTCTTCAGCTTCTTTTTTGCGTCTTTCCTTGATTCTTTGTTGCTTATCTTTTTCCTGGATCCAAGATTTCACAAAGCGAATATATTCCTGAGGATGACCAAGGCTGAAAGCCCCATGCGTATAATTTTGTAATACAAAAATTTGCGCATGTGGCATCGCTTCGTGCAGCAGATTGGCACTTTCTTTCACGATCTTTTTCTCGCGTTGTCCCACCAATATTGCAACTTTGCCCTGCACTTTTTCAAGACCAGATGGCATCTTGTAATGATAAGTCGCATACAATTCATTCCTTACTGTCTCTTTAGACATGATTTTGTAGTTTTTATAATATTCCTCCAATGCGAAATCATCATTAAATTTGGTATAATACATAAATGAGTTAAAAAATTTGTTTTTAGCCAGGGAATTGAGATGAACCGCTGCAAAATCACTCCAGCTATGTATTTTTTTTGGTTTCATCATGACACTTTCAATCATGATATATTCGCTAAAATCCGGGCGGTTTGCCAAAATCTCAGTTACGATCTGTCCTCCTAAACTAAAGCCGGCCAAAACCTGAACGTGACCGTCATAATTTTGATCTATATATTCAATAATTGAAGTTGCCGCATCTTGAACGGTGGTAAAACCAGAGTGATTCTCGCTTTGTCCATTTAAGACCGGCAGAAGAATCGTATAGTCTTTCTTTAATTCATCTACTTCTTTTTTGAAGCTGAAACTGGATAAGCATTCTCCGTGAATATAGACAAATAGTGGCTTGTTTTTATTTTTATAAATTTTAAATTCCATGTCGTACCTCTTAACATTATTATAGAGAAATATGTTGTGAAAGAGTTGTTTAAGTTTTTGCATTTTTCTCTGCAAAAAAATGAACTTCTTCTAAATTTATGTTTTGTTACAATATACTAGGATTGGTGTAGTTATGAATAAAAGAAACAGAGATATTATTTTATACTTTTTGGATTGTATTCAGTACGATAAATCGTGTACATTACAAGATTTGATCACTCACTTTGATGTGTCAGAGCGTACGGTTCGCTATGATTTAGATACAATTTCCGAATTTCTTCAGACAAATGGACTGTCTCCAGTTCTTTTTAAGAATGATGGGACAATTTATTTAAAAGATGATCCAAAATTAATTTCTGACGCTTTGAAACAAAATGATTTTTATTCCTTTAAACTCAGTAAGTCGGAAAGAGCAGATATGATTTCCTATCTGCTTTGTGATTCACAAGAATACATGACTCTTCAACAATTAGCAGATATTTTGTTTGTATCACGATCAACGATCATTCATGATGCAGAAACCGCAAGAGAAAATCTTAACGCCTATAATCTGAAAATTGTTCCCATGTCTAAGGGATTGTTGATACGTGGAAAAGAAAGTGATCGAAGATTACTTTTGATGCGTTTGCTTTGTCAAATGACTATTATGTATTTCCACCAGTATGATGAAGCACATCTACTCCCGGCTAAAGATCAGGAAAGACTTCATCAAATAATCCGGGATGCGGAAATTAAAAATCATATGTTCTTTACAGAAGAAGCATTTCATGATCTTATCGAATATTTAACCTTGATGATCGAGGAACAGAATAAGGGGCGATTGGTTGAAATTGACTATGTGATTCAACATATTTCCATGCAGAATATGGCGGATGATATCATTCATTCCATGGTAGAGTCTTTTGGTATCCAATATACCTTGGCTGAAAAATATTTGTTAAGTGATATTTTATACAATATGAATTATTTAAAAAGAAATGATGTCGATGAAAAGCTGATGCGGATACAGATCAGTACCAAAAAGTTTATCGATGCCTTAACAGAAGATTTAGGAATTAATCTTCATTCTGATTTCATATTTTATCAAAACCTGGTGAATCACCTGCAATCTACTTTTAAAGATATAGAGATGGAATTTGAAAGTAGTCGCTCTTTGCTCAATAATGTGATGAAACAATATCCACATGTCGTATCAGCCGTTCGCAGGCATATCGGCCCTATGGAAGACATAGTGAAAAGACCGATATCAGAAGATGAGATTGCCTATATCACAATTCATATTTGTGCAGCTATGGAACGTAAAAAGAATCGTAAATCTTTGTCGGTCTTGCTTGTTTGTGATTCCGGAGGAAGCGAAATTCAATTACTAATTTCAAAATTAAGAAAATTCTTTAGTTTTTATGTGGTAGAAGTAATACCAAGGCATGCACTTTCTTCCTATGATGTTTCTTCCATTGAACTGATCATCACTACAGTTCCGGTGGAAGAAAATCGCTGTGAGACCATTCTTGTTCATCCGGATTTGAGCGATACAGAATGTTTGCTTCTTGGTGAGAAGATCGATAACTTAAAACGGAAAGAAAAATCGGATCAAAACGAGAATTTTCGTGAGTTACAGATTATTATTGCCAATGCGATACAGCGAAGTGGGGATGATAAAAATGAAATCTATAAAAATATTATTGAGGATATCAATACACAATATTACGGTGTAGGCCACAATAAAGTGGTTTTGAGCAATTTGTTGTATAAACATATTCAGTGTAATGTAGAAGCGAACACATGGCAGGAAGCAATCGTACAAAGTGCACTGCCTTTACTTCAAGAAAAAATTATCACACAAGTTTATATTGATCAGATGATTCGAAATGTAGAAGAAAACGGTCCCTATATCGTAATAGCTCCCGGCTTTGCACTTCCACATGAATCACCGATTGGTACCAAAAAGATGGCTATGAATTTGATTCGTCTAAAACATCCAGTACTTTTTCATGCGGAAGGATCGGACCCGGTAGAATTCATCTGCTGCTTGGCAACTGTAGATAAAGATACACATCTAAAACCTATGTTTCATTTAATGAATCTTTTGGCAAGACCTTTATTTATGGAAGATTTGAAAAAGGCAAAAACGCCAGAAGAAATCTATCGGATTTTTGTACGTTATGAAGCATTATTATAAGTTCATGAGAGATCATGGACTTTTTTTTGCACAAAAGTCTGAAAGAAAGTGTTCTTCCGATTTAATCTTCTTTCTTCTATATTCAAGTTAAAGAACAAGAAAATGAAAAGGAGATGGATTTATGAAATGCGTTGCGATTGGCGACATGTTCTTATCGGAAGAAAGTTTTAGAACCGTTTTAGAGGCATGTGGATTATTTGATTCGTATGTTGGCTTTGAATGGAAAAAAGATTTAGGAAGAAAAGAGACAAGAGAGCTGATTCGAAAAATTGAAACCGAGGGAAGTGAAGCGTATGCACTTCCTGATAAAATCGCAAAAGAGATCGAAGACGCCGATGTAGTTTTCATTCATATGTGTCCTATTGGAGAAAAAACAATTGAAAATGCCAAAAATCTAAAATACATCATTACCGCTCGCGGTGGTGTTGAAAACATTTGTTTGGAAAAGGCAAAGGAAAAAGGAATTCGTGTGATTCATTGTCCTATGCACAATGCTCATGCGGTAGCTGAACTCACCGTAGGATTAATGATTTGTGAAACACGTAATGTTAGTCGAGCAAATTATGCGCTCAAACATGGAGAATGGCGTGAAAAATATCCAAATTCCGGACAGATAAAGGAAATACGAAGTTCTACAATTGGATTGATTGGATTTGGTGCTATCGGAAGACTGGTTGTTGATTTATTAAGACCATTTCACTGTCGTATTTTAATCAATGACCCGTATGTACCAAAGGAAGAAATAGAAAAATATGGATGTAAAGCTGTATCAAAGGAGGAGCTTCTTAAAGAAGCGGATATTGTTTCTTTACATGGACGTATCGGACCTAATGATCCACCCATCATCGGAAAAAAAGAACTTTCTATGATGCATAAAAATAGTTATCTCATCAATACAGCTCGTGCAGTCTTAGTGGATATGGATGCACTATATGAAGCTTTAAAAGATCATGACATTAAGGGAGCAGCTATTGATGTATTTCCTAAAGAGCCATTGCCAGACAATTATCCATTATTAAGTTTAGACAATTGTACGTTAACCAATCATAGAGGTGGCGATACAATCGATTCTTATAACCGGGCTCCGGAACAGCTGCTGGAACAGTTTCAGGAAGTATTAACAACAGGAAGTACAAAATACATGATTTAGGAGAATAAAACACATGAAAGTATTAGATACAAAATTTTTTAACGAATATATTAATATGGCTCTTCATGGAGATGAATTGGGATGGCATGAGCGAAATGGAGGAAACTTTACTTATTGGATGACAAAAGAGAATATAGATGACATCAAAGAAGAGCTTTCTTTGGATGAGGAATGGAGACCTATCGGAACTTGTGTTCCTTTTTTAGCAAATGAATATTTTTTAATCAGCGGTACAGGTAAATTCTTTCATAATATGCGAAAGGATCCAACATCTACAACAGGTATCATTCAAGTTAATGAAATCGGTGATCAATACAAGATTTGTTGGGGATTTACTGACAGGGGAAGACCAACAAGTGAGCTTCCTACACATTTGATGAATATGGAAGTAAAAGGTCAACAAAATAAAAAGAATCGAATTATTTACCATTGTCATTGTCCTAATGTGATCGCTATGACGTTTATTTTACCTTTAGAAGATAAGATTTTTACACGTGAGCTTTGGGAAAGCATGACAGAGTGTCCAATCATTTTTCCTGAAGGTGTCGGTGTTGTGGAATGGATGGTTCCCGGCGGAAAGGAAATTGCAATCAAGACCAGTGACTTGATGAAAAAACATAAATACAATGCTGTTATCTGGGCACATCACGGTGTGTTCTGTTCAGGAACCGATTTTGATTCTACTTTTGGATTGATGCATACGATTGAAAAAAGTGCGGAAATTTGGATCAAAATACACTCCTGTGAAAACAAAAAAAGACAGACGATCACACCAGATGGCTTTCGAAAACTTGCCAAAGAATTTGGCGTTATTCTAAATGAAGAGGCTCTATTTGAAAAAAATTATTAAGAGTTCAATTTTCTGCAGAACAAATTGAAAAAGACTACTCTTCTATTATTATCATAATCATTTTATATTGTAAGCGTATTCAAATGTATTATCTAGATAGGAGGGAGAAAATATGGTAGTACTTGAATTTCTAAAATCGATGATCGATAACATGAGTGCCCCTATCATTGTGCCGATTATCATCTTCATCATTGCCTTGATTTTTAGAGTTAAGCCTCAAAAAGCATTCTTATCCGCTTTGGAAGCTGCAGTTTCTCTACAAGGTATCTCGATGATGGTTTCTGCTTTTACACCTATCATCACACCGTTGATTCAGAATATGTCAGATTTTATGGTCAACATTACCGGTGTAGAGCTAAATGTGTTTGATGTTGGATGGCAGGCAACTTCACTGGTAGCCTTCTCGACCAGTGCCGGTATGATCTACTTAGGATTAGGTATCGTACTTCAGACTGTACTGTTTCTGATCAAATGGACAAAATGTTTTCAACCATCGGATTTGTGGAACAACTATTCTTACATGGTATGGGGAGCCATGGTTATCTTTGTAACAGGCAGTTTCCCATTAGGTATTGCTTGTATGGTTCTATGTAACTTATACAGTTTGCTCGTTGCGGATCTATTGGCAAAACGTTGGTCGAACTACTATCAGTATCCAAACTGTACGATCATTGCGATGCATAATATTGAACCAGGTTTGTTCGCCATCGTAATTGATCCGATTTTGAATCTTTTAAAATTGAATAAAGTTAAGTTAAATCCTCAGACAATTCAAGATAAGATTGGTTTCTTAGGTGAACCTATGACAATTGGTTTTATTCTTGGTTTAATCATTGGATTATTAGGAAATGTTGCGAATTTAGGATCTATGGAAGGATGGGGATCAATCTTGTTATGTGCGGTTGCGACAGCTGCCGTCATGGCTATCTTCCCGAAAATCACAGGTTTCTTTGCACAGGCATTTGCTCCGATTACAGAAGCCGCCCGTAAATTCATGGGTAATGCCGGAGATCGTGAATGGTACATTGCCGTTAACGATGCTGTAGCTTATGGTGAACCTGCTACTTTGACTTGTGGTTTATTGTTGATGCCAATCATGGTATTTATAGCATTCTTCCTTCCAGGAAACCAAACATTGCCAGTTGTTGACTTAGTTGCAATTCCATATATGGTTGAAGGTTTAGTAGCCGTATTCCATGGAAATATGGCTAAGGTCATAGTAACTGCTGTTATTTGGTTCAGTATTGGTTTGTTGATGTGTACAGCTACAGCCGATTTGTTTACACAAGTTGCTATTGATGCAGGATATGCGATTCCAGCTGGCGCTGCCATGATCACAAGTTTTAACATTTTAGGAAAGCCGTTAGTTGGTTTAGTCTTCTTCGCATTCTTGACCGGCAATCCATTATGGATTGGTTTGACCGTTGTTATCTATGCAATAGCTTATATCTTATATCGTATGAATGACAAAAAGATTGAAGCTCACTTGGAAAATATGGCTGCCAAAAATGCCGGAGCTGAAGCTTAATTCAATGGTTTTCTACACAGTAGTGAATTAAAGCTTCATTACTGTTCCTTAGAAAATAGATAGTGAGGAGGTAGAAGGTGATCTGGGAAGATATGGACAGTGACCTGATCTTACTGAATCGAGATGCCAATTGTGAAGATGATGTCTTTGAAATCTTAGGTGGAACATTTATAAAAAAAGGATATAGTAAAGATTCTTATGTACAAGCCTTAAAAGATCGAGAAGCCGACTATCCAACAGGTCTTGATATCAATGGATTTGGTATCGCCATTCCTCATACGGATTCAAATCATGTTATTAAAGAGACAGAAGGTATCATGACTTTAAACAAACCAGTTAAATTTATTCAAATGGGAAGCGAAGATATCGAAGTGGACGTAAATGTTGTTATGATGTTGGCGATTGAAAATCCCCAACAACATATTAAAAAGTTGCAGAGAATTCTAATGATCGTCCAAGATGAATCTGTATTGAGAAAAATTTATCATGCGAAAACACCACAGGAAGTAATCGAATGTATCAAGGAGAAAGAAAAACAAATCGAAATACAAGAAGGAGGTCTTTATTCATGACATCAGTTAATATTCTCTCTATTTGTGGTTCAGGTACTGTAACAAGCAGTATGGTTGCAGCAAAATTAAAAGATAAATTAGCTGCATATGGTTATCAAGTTAATGCGACAGAAGCAAAACCTACAGAAGCTTTAAACTTAGCGCAGTCAGGACGTTTTGACATTATCGCAAATACAAGTCCACTGCCAAAAGGAGATTATGGAATTCCTTGTGTAAATGCATTTGCCTGCATTACCGGTATGGGCGAAGATAAATTCTTCGAAGATGTTGTTGCTGCATTGAAATCAGTAGGTAAATAAAAAAATAGGCAATGATGTCAACCGATGTCATTGCCTTTATTAAAAATGAGGAGGAATATACATGAAAGTAAATATCGATGAAATTCGCAAGCTTTGTGATCCTTCCAGAGACCAACGTATTCTGGTGGATGATATCATCATTGAAAAAGGAGCCATAGAAAAATTACCTGAAATTATGAAGGAAAAATATGGACAGTATAAAAAAGTAGCCATGGTCTGTGATGAAAATACATATGAAGCAGCCGGTAAAAAAGTGGAAGAACTACTTCCAGATGTAATAACGATCTGTTTGAATCCGGAAAACCTTCATGCCGATGAACATGGAGTTGGCGCAGCCAGTGAGAAATTAGATCAATATTTGGATCTGGATTTTATGATCGCATGTGGTTCTGGAACCATCCATGATATTACCCGTTATTATGCTTATGAACATCATATGAACTTTTTATCGATACCAACAGCTGCCAGTGTAGATGGATTCGTATCCACAGTAGCCGCCATGACTTGGCACGGGTTCAAAAAAAGCTTTACGGCTGTAAGTCCTGTCTTTGTATTGGCGGACAGTGAAATCTTCTCTAAAGCACCAATGCGACTGACTGCCAGCGGTGTTGGAGATTTGATTGGAAAATACGCTTCAATCGCAGATTGGAAGATTGGACACGTTATTACTGGAGAATATATCAGTTTACCGGTCGTAAAATTAGAGCAAGATATCTTACAAGATTTAATTGATAACCTTGATGGATTAGGAGCACACGATTTTACTGCTTATGAAAATTTAATGTATGGCCTATTACTAAGTGGTTTGGCAATGCAGATGATCGGCAATTCCAGACCGGCATCCGGTGCAGAACATCATTGTTCGCATTTATGGGAAATTTGTGCCATCAACAATCCAATCGATTTCTATCATGGTGAAAAAGTTGGTGTTGGTTTATGTCTGATTTCCGAAGTTTATAAAAAAGCACTTGCCAAGATCAAAGAGGGAAATTATAAAGTTAAAAATTCAGTCGATGTAGAATTTGATCTAATTCATTCCAAAGTAACAAATGAAGCTTTACAACAAGAAATCATTAAGGAAAATACTCCAAATTTATTAGCTAATATTCATGGTTCTCTATTAAAAGAGAAAGAAAATGAGATCATCGCAATATTAGAAGAGCTACCTTCGTCAGAAGATATTATTTCCTGGATGAAGAAAGTTAATGCATTGACCACAATGCCCGAACTAACGTTAGATGAGAGATTAAAACCTTTGACATTACGTATGAGTCCGTATGCGCGTCAAAGACTTACCTTCATGAGATTGTTAAAATTCTACGATTTCTATGATGAGATTATTGGAGAGTAATGCTATGTTAGAAAATTTAAAACAAAAAGTCCTGGAAGCCAATCTGCTGCTTCCCCAATACGGACTGATCACCTTTACCTG